>Ga0182013_10000041_pt1 | contig 135042 bp, 119 predicted proteins | sample 612S2MmetaG_FD_120487 | JGI IMG/M metagenome (GOLD analysis project Ga0182013, IMG submission 120487) | Permafrost microbial communities from Stordalen Mire, Sweden - 612S2M metaG | ecosystem: Environmental > Terrestrial > Soil > Wetlands > Permafrost | place: Sweden: Stordalen | collected...
GCAGTGCAATGACGATCTCCGCCTTACTGCCGGCGAAGGCTCGCCCATGCCCGTTTGCCAGCCCGGCCAGCAGTGCAATGACGATCTCCGCCTTACTGCCGGCGAAGGCTCGCCCATGCCCGTCTGCCAGCCCGGCCAGCAGTGCAATGACGACTGGGGGAATCCCGCGATGGCCCTATAGTCGGGACTTACCAAGGCGAACCACGGCGTAAGTGTTATCCCAAAAAGGAAGTAACGTGCCGAGGTTACTGAGCCCGGGAAAAAATCTCGCTTGTGTTACGGCGACTTCACGGATATGCTTTCTATGAAGTCATGCATCTACGTCTCCTCGACTACGTGTTTTGGATCGCAACTCCGCTCGCGCAGTTGGGTGTGCTCATTGTCATGGTCAGGCGTGGGCTGCACCGGGATTATCCCTACTTTTTTAACTACACCGTTTTTCAGGTGCTGAACGAACCGGTTCTGTACCTTATCTACACGCGTTCCTACTCGTTTTACTTCTACGCCTATTATTTCAATATCGCGCTCTGCGTTCTGATTTCATTTGCGGTGCTCCAGGAAATCTTCAAGGACGCATTCCGGCCTTACGAGGCATTGCGAGATCTGAGCGTCATTCTCTTTCGCTGGTCGGCCTTGGTGGTTTTACTGGTCGGCGTGATGTGGGCGATTAATACAGCGCACAAGTCTGAGAATGGAACGGTCATCGATGCCATCCTGTTGGCGGAGCGCAGTGTTCGCATGATGCAGTGTGGACTGGTCTTCTTTTTGCTGCTGTTTAGCGAATACCTGGGCATCTCACGCCGTAGCTTGCTGTTTGGCATCTCGCTGGGATTGGGGTTGTTCGCGGCAGTAAATATGCTGGTCGCTACCGGTATGACCCATCATGGAATCCTGAGCCACGCGACGTTACGCCATATCAACAGCGCCGCTTACTTGATGGCGGTGGTGCTGTGGCTGGGTTACACCCTGGCAGCGGCCCCTTCGGCGAGCAAAGTTGCGGAGGCCGTTATGCGATCGAAGGATTGGAATTCAGCGCTGGAAGATGCCCGGGTGCAGCCCGGAGCCGACAGCCTGCTGGACACCATGGATCGCACCGTTGAGCGCCTGCTCTATCCCCGCGAAGAATCCAAGGTCAATATTTCAACCGGACATAGTTAGCCTCATGCTAGTTGGGAAGTCCCCCTTCCGGCTGAGGAGCAGCGCGTCACCAGCCGGTCATCGGCACCTAACGTTGTGCCCCATCGGCAAGAGACTCGCGCGCCCAGCCGCGCAGAAAATTTGTGCTTCCGTTATTCCAGTCGGAAACCCAGGAATCGGCACAGGCACGCAACCGGAGCGTGCTGCTCATGCCACCAGCGTCCTTCTCTCCATCCGACTTTCGTAGAGGTTCATCAAGTCGTTTCGCTTGATAGTTTTTTTGTCTGGGACGAAACAGCTCCCGTATCCGCCAATCTGCGCTGGTTTAGGGGCCGCTCTCCGGTTGACGGTGCCCCATGTTCTTGCTGTGCAATCACTTTGGTACATAACGTGGAACCTGGTCTCCGGCGTTGTCGCATCTCTGTCCAGAAGCGGACGCTGCGTTCCGTTGACGGACAGGGCGACGCCACTTCAGATGCTAAGTTGCTGACAACTAAGCCTGCAACATGGCCAGCACGTTGCAATTGTTCCACGTGGAACCGAACTCGGGCGCGTCCCACCGTCGAGCGCACAGGTGAGAAATGTTGCAAGACCTTTGTTATGCCATACGTCAACTCCGCAAGTCTCCCGCTTTCGCGACGGTGGCCGTGCTCACGCTGGCGCTCGGCATCGGGGCCAGCACTGCCATCTTCACGCTGCTGGACCAGGTCCTACTGCGCAACTTGCCGGTTAGTCATCCCGAGCAGTTGGTGCGCTTACGCTATGTAGGATCCAATACCGGCAGCATCAGCGCTTTTGGTGGCGACAGCAAAGACTTTTTCTCCTATCCCATGTACCGCGACCTGCGCGACAAGAACCAGGTCTTCTCCGGCATGTTGGCCAATGACGAGCTGCCCTCCGTTGGAGTGCAGTGGAATGGACGGCCTGAGTTGGTGCAAGGAGAATTGGTGAGCGGCAACTACTTCGATGTGCTCGGCGTTCGCGCCGCGGCGGGACGTTTGTTGGTGCCCGCGGACGACGTCACACAGAACGGCAATCCGGTCGTAGTGCTGAGCTTCAATTATTGGAAGTCGGGTTTCGGCTCCGATCCGCGCGTCATCAATCAGGTTTTGTACATCAACGGGCATCCGTTCACGATCGTTGGCGTCGCCGACCCAAACTTCCATAGCGTGATAGCCGGATACACGCCGAAGCTGTTTGTTCCCATGACGACGAAAGCAATCGTGACTCCCGGACTGAACGATCTGGAAGACCGGCGCTCGTCGTGGGCCAACATCGTCGCCCGGCTGAGGCCCGGAGTCAGCCGCGAACAAGCTGAAGCTGCGATGACGCCGCTGTGGCGTTCGATACGCGCCGGCGAGTTGCCGGCAATCAAGAGCAAGACTGACCTGTTCCGCAAACATTTCGTGGCGGAGTCGCAAATCCAGCTAGTAGACGAAAGCCGCGGCTTCTCGCCGCTGCGCGAACAGATTCAGGCCCCGTTGCTCATCGTTATGGGGATGGTGGGCTTGGTGTTGGTGATGGCGTGTGTGAATGTCTCGAGTCTGCTATTGGTGCGGGCGGCGTCCCGCGTAAAGGAAATGTCGGTGCGCTACGCGATGGGAGCCTCGAGCTGGCAAATCATTCGTCAGTTGCTGATGGAAGGCCTCATGCTCGGGTTGCTGGGTGGCGCTCTGGGGTTGCTGTTCGCGCCCGCGGTGTCAGCCTTCTTGGCCCACCGCATCGCCGGCCAGACCGCGACCGAGCTTCCCCTGTCTCCCCATCCCGATCTGCGCATTCTGCTGTTCAATTTCGGATTGGCATTCGTGGTCAGCGTGCTCTTCAGCCTCGCGCCCGCGTTGCGCTTCCTTCATCCTGACCTGGTTAGTTCTCTGAAGCAGCAAACCACAACTGGATCGAGCAAACATTTGCGCTTCCGTCGCCTTTCGGTCGGCATGCAGATGGGTTTGAGTCTGCTCTTGATCATCGGCGCGGGCTTGTTCGTTCAGACCCTCCACAACCTGCGTTCGCTGAACGTGGGTTTTACCACCGATCACCTGGTGACCTTCGGCATCGATCCCACTCTGGCCGGCTACGACCCGAAGCAAGCGGTGCCGCTGCAAAGACACTTATTGGAAATATTGGCAGCCCAGCCGGGGGTGCGGTCCGTCGGCGGCACTGACGATCCTGAACTGGCGAACAACGACGAGCGGAGCAATATCAACATTGCCGGCCGAACGTTGAAACCAGATGAGGACATCCACGTCGAGATTCCGGCGGTCACTCCGGAATATTTCACTACGCTGAATCTACCCGTGCTGGCGGGACGGACCTTCACCGATCAGGATCTCGCGGGCAAAGCCAAAGTGGCGATGGTGAATGCCGGCTTCGCCCGCCGCTTCTTCGGCGGTGCCAAGAATGCGATCGGACACATGGTGGGAAACGGTTCTGGTGTCTCGAGTCCTGCGGACATCGAGATCGTCGGCGTCGTAGCGGACGCCAGACATCGCAATATGCGGACCGAAGCCAACCTTACCGTCTACCGGCCGTACTTCCAGCCGTCCTTCGAGCCCAACGACCAAGCCGGCTTCATGCAGTTTTATGTGCGCACCTGGCAGGCCCCGGAGACGGCTGAACTCGACTTACGCGGGGCGGTGCAACAAGTCGATTCCAAACTAGTGGTCGATACCATGCGCACCATGGACGAGCAGATTGCCGACAACATTTCCAATGACCGGCTGGTGGCGATGCTGGCGGTGAGCTTTGGAATCGTGGCCACGCTGCTGGCGGCGATTGGCCTTTACGGCGTGCTGGCTTACGTGACCGCGCAGCGTACGCGCGAGATTGGCATCCGCATGGCGCTGGGTGCGCGCCGCGGATCGGTCGTGCGCCTGGTGCTCGGCGACGTGTTGTGGCTGGCGGGAATCAGCGTCGTGGTCACGCTGCCCATTGCGGTCCTGCTCTCACGCCTGCTGCGCAGCCAGTTGTATAACGTCAGCCCGGCCGATCCGCTGGTGATGGCAACGGGCGTACTCCTGATCACGCTGGTAGTCGCGCTGGCTGCACTCATCCCCGCCCGGCGCGCCGCATCGGTCAATCCCATGCAGGCATTACGAACGGAATAAGCACGGCGAGGTTCTTGGAGAAGAATCATGCATTCGATTCTGCAGGATTTTCAATTCGCGATGCGTCAGCTTCGCAAGTCGCCGGGCTTCGTGGTCACGGCAGTTCTTACCCTCGCCTTGGGCATTGGCGCGAACACTGCGGTGTTCAGCGTGGTCAATGCAGTGTTGCTGCGGGCCTTGCCTTATCCCGATGCGAACCGGTTACTCCTGTTGTGGAGTTCGGCTCCTACGCAGGGCTTGCCGATGTTTGGCTCATCGACCCCCGACTATCGCGTGTGGCGCAGCGACAACCACTCCTTCACAGACATGGGTGCCTTCTCCAACGGCAGCATCAACCTGTCGCTGGAAGGCCACACTCCCGAGGTGCTGGTGTCAGCGTCGATCACAGCCAATCTGTTTCCGACGATGGGGGTGCAGCCATGTCTCGGTCGCGTATTCACCGAACGCAATGAGCAGTGGGGCGAACACCGGGTTGCGATCCTCAGCTACGGCTTATGGGAACGCAGCTTCGGCAGCGATCCTAATGTTGTCGGACGGCAAGTGCACTTGGGCGGCGAACTCTACACGATAACCGGTGTGATGCCTAAGGATTTTCGCTTCTTCAAGCGGCCCGTCGTGATTTGGACCCCGCTGGCCTTCGCGCCGGACGATTCGATGAACACTCGGAACAATCATTTCATCGGGGTCGTGGGCCGGTTGAAGCCGGGAGTGACGCCGCAACAAGCTGACTCCGACATGAACGTTATCGCCGCGCGTATCGCCAAAGAGTTTCCCGGGAATGCCGGGCTGGGGGTTCGTACCGAGAGCTTACGCGACAATCTGGTGGGCAATGTGCGGCCCGCGCTGCTGGCTATATTTGGCGCGGTGCTGTTCGTTCTGCTGGTGGCCTGCGTTAATCTCGCAAACCTTATGCTGACGCGTGCTGCCGCCCGGCAAAAAGAGTTTGCCGTACGCAGCGCGATGGGCGCGAGCCGAGTGCGTTTGATTCGCCAGTTCGTCAATGAAGGTCTGATGATCGCAGTCTTCGGTGGTGCAGCCGGCGTGTTCCTGGGCTCAGCGTTGCTCAGGATCGTCACCGCATTGCTGCCGGCGACCTTCCCTGCAGTACACACCGTCCGCATGGATCCGTATGTGCTTGGCTTCACCGCGGCGCTGGCGGTGGGATCGGTCTTGCTGTTCGGCATCGGTCCCGCGGTCGAGGCCTCGCGCGCCGATCCGCGGCAGGCGTTACACGAGAGCAATCGCGGTTCGACGCAAGGACGCCGCTCCCGCCGCTTTCGCGACGGCCTGATCATCGCCGAGATGGCTCTGGCCACTGCGCTGCTCGCCGGAGCAGGGCTACTGATCAAGAGTTTCTCGCATTTGCAACACCAGGATTTCGGCTTCGAATCTCAGCGCCTGCTCACCTTCGAGCTTCCCCTGGATGACGCGAAGTATCCCAAACCGGAGAAGGCGCTCCCGTTCATCAATCAAGTAATCGAGCGAGTCCGGCAAGTCCCGGGCGTGGTGACGTTAGGCATCGTAGACACGCTGCCGCTGGGCCACGGCATGGGCTGGGGCAAGTTCGTCAGCGGAGAAGGTTTTCCGCCCATGCATTCCATGGCCGACGTGCCTAATGCGCAATTTAATTTGATCAGTCCCGACTACTTCAAGGCGATGGGGGCGCGGCTACAGGCAGGACGGGCATTCGCCGCGTCGGACGCAGAAAAAAGCCAACCGGTAGCCATTGTGAATGAAGCGTTCGCGCGGCGTTTCTATCCCAATCAGAACGTGATTGGAAAAACCATTCGCATGTTACCGCCGCCGGAGCTGGTCCCTCCTCAACCAACCAGTGGGCCGCCCGAACCCCTCGCTCCTTATCGCACCGTAGTCGGTATGGTTGCAGACCTAAAGAACACCGAGGCGAACCAGCCTAGCGATCCAGAAGTCTTTGCGCCGGTCACGCAGTTCGCAGGCGAAGGCTGGGGCAACGCTCCCATGTTCGCGGTGCGCACCGATCAGGACGCAGCCACCGTGGCTTCCGCAATCCGCAGCGCGGTAGCCGCGCTGGACCCTCAACAACCGATTGCCGATGTCAGTCCGATGACGGATTTACTCGAGCGCTCGGTGGCGCAATCGCGTTTCAATGCGCTGCTGCTGGGCATCTTCGCCGGCATGGCACTGTTGCTGGCCGCCATCGGAATCTATGGCGTGATTTCCTACGGCGTATCGATTCGAACCCAGGAGATTGGCGTGCGCATGGCACTGGGAGCCGATCGCCGGTCGGTCGTGTCCATGGTTCTGCGGGAATCCCTGAAACTGGCGGCCTTTGGACTGGGCGCGGGATTGGTGCTGGCGTTGGCGCTCACGCGACTGATCGCCACCCTGCTGTTTGGCGTGCGTACTGCAGATCCCGGGGTCTACGCGGCAATCACCCTGGTGTTGTTTGGCACCGCCCTGTTGGCGACCCTGCTGCCCGCGCGCCGCGCATCGGCGCTAGAACCGATGCAGGCGTTGCGAACGGAATGAATTAGCAAATAAGCAGTCGGCAATTCGTGAGCGCCAGCAGGCGCTTGGCATTACTGCTCGCTGCTAACTGCTGATCGCGAGGTCTTACTATGCATACGCTTCTGCATCAATTTCGTTACGCTTTCCGCCAACTGCGCAAGTCGCCGGGATTTGCCCTGGTCTCCGTGCTGACGCTGGCATTGGGCATCGGTGCGAATATCGCCGTGTTCTCGGTCACCAATGCCGTCCTGCTGAATCCCAGCGGCATTCCTCATCCTAGCGGGCTGGTGGCTTTGCGCGTCCGCTATAGTGCCATGCCCGACCTCAGCAATATTGCCCTGTCCCCGCCCGATTTCGCCGATGCCGCTGCAGCCCACGACATCTTCTCCTCCGCAGCGGTAATGCGTAGCGCAGATTTCAACTTCAGTCGCGACAATGTCAATCCTGAGCTGCTACGTGCTGCTCAAGTTTCAGCCAGTTATTTCGACGTCTTTGGCGCGCGTCCTTATCTTGGCCGCGTCTTTGCGCCCCAAGAAGACCAGCCCGGCGCCGACCACGAGGTAGTACTTGCCTACCGCACCTGGAGGAAACAGTTTGGGTCCGACTCCAACATCATCGGTCGCTCGCTGGTCCTCAACCAACAGTCGTACCGGGTCGTAGGCGTCATGGGTGCGGAATTTAACTGGCCGAACGAGGTGGAGCTGTGGGTACCGTTGGCCCTACCGCCGGGGCAGTATCACGACCGCAAATACCGCTATGACGAATACCTGTTCGGCGTGGCCAGACTGCGTGCGGGTGTTTCGCTCCATCAGGTGAACGCTTATCTTGATAGCAAAGGACAGGAGAATATTGCGTCTGAAGGCAGCAATAGCTTTGGTCACGCCAGCGGGTGGGGCATGTTTGCTCTGCCGCTGAACCAGATGGTGGGTGGCAATCTTCGCAAGCCGCTTACCCTTTTGCTGATTGCGGTAGGCATGGTGCTGTTGATTGCCTGCGCCAACATCGCCGGATTGCAGATGGCGCGCGCTTCCGCACGGCAGCGTGAGTTGGCGGTGAGAGTGGCCCTGGGCGCGTCGCGTGCGACCCTGGCATGGCAGGCTTTGCGGGAAAGCATCGTTCTCACTGCCGCCGGCGTCGCCCTGGGATTTGCCGTCGCCTCCTTGAGTGCACCGCTGCTGGTGCGAGGCCTGCCATCCTCGCTTGGTTCCCAAATCCAGCCGTCATTCGGTGGGCCCGTACTCATTTTTGTTACCTTCGTGGCCGTGCTGTGTTCTCTACTGTGCGGTGCAGTGCCGGCCTGGAATCGGACCCGGCCGGGGTGGTTTAACGCTCTCCAGGAAAGTGGGCGTGCCGTCACAAACGGTATGGCAAGTCAGCGTGGGCGCTCATCGCTAGTGGTGGCGCAGGTCGCATTGTCGCTGCTGCTTTTGGCGGGCGCGGGATTGCTGTTGAGCAGTCTGCGTGCGTTGGAAAAAGTTGAAACCGGGTTTCAGCCTGACGGGTTGCTTTCCGCTAGAGTCTCGCTGCCGGCAACCGCGTACGGCAATGACGAAAAGCAGGCGGCCTTCTACACGGCTGTGCAAGAGCGGCTGCGCGCTCTGTCCGGGGTGAAGAACGCTGCCCTTGCTGACTCTCTTCCTTTCGGCGACGAGGGTGGAACGGCCAGCTTCTTCTTGCAAGGCTACCCCGCGTCACCGAATGACCCCGGACCGCACGGCAATGTCCGCGTGATCTCGCCGGGATACTTCGCCACCCTTGGCATCCCCGTACTCATGGGCCGCGATTTCACCTTGGACGACCGTCGCGGAACTGAGCGAGTTGCCCTGGTGGATACAGTTTTGGCCCGCCAGTATTGGCCTGGCAAGGACCCCATCGGCCAGCAGATCACCAACGACGATCGCGTGCACGGCCCCTGGTACACCATCGTCGGTGTGGTGGGTCATGCGCGCTCTTCCTCACTCGAATCCGACACCAACGAGGGTTTCTACTACTTCCCCATGGCTCAGACCCCGGCCTCTTCGGCTTCTCTGGTAGTGCGGAGTTCGCGATCTACCGACAGCTTAGCCAGTGACCTTGCCGCAACTGTACGGCTGGTGGACTCCAGCATCCCGATCTATGACGTGGAGACGATGGAGCAGCGCGTGGATGAATCACTCATTGGCCGGCGCTTTGTGGTGCTGCTGCTGACGACCTTTGCCGGCTTGGCTCTGCTGTTGGTGGCGTTGGGCCTGTACGGCGTGGTCAGCTACTCGGTCCGCCTGCGGACGCGCGAGTTGGGAGTCCGCATGGCGCTGGGCGCACAGCGCAACAATGTACTGCAGTTAGTGCTGCTGCAGGGCGTGCGCCTGGCGGTGATCGGCATTGTCTGCGGCGTGCTCGCCGCGATCGCACTCGGCCGCATCTTCACTAGCTTGTTGTTCCAAGTAGGGGCGTTGCAGGCAGCTCCCTGGATGGTTGCCATCGCCGTTCTGCTCACCGTGGTATTGCTGGCGACCTACTTGCCGGCTCGCCGCGCCGCCTCGATTGAGCCGATGCAGGCATTGCGAACGGAATAGCACTTAGCAATTGGCCATTAGGGAAGCCCTGATTAAGTCTGACTTCTTGAAGGGGACGGCCTTGAGGCCGTCCGCAAATGCCGCAGAATCACTTCGGCTTCAGCCGCTGGGGGAATTGCTGGGACTTAATCAGAGTCTCCTTAGCAATCGCCATTAGCAACCAGAAGCTATCTCATAAATCGGGTTTGAAAGGGCACGGCCTCACCGGTTGCTGAAAAAGTCGGATTCGACATGTCTTGAAGGGGCGCACCTTTAGACTAGGTGCGCCGTCCTAAGGGCATAAATATCGCTGACTGACCGTTTCGGCCCGGACGCGACTTTTGCTCACAGCTTCCATCCACCTACAAAGACCAGCCGCATGTCCGTAACACGGTTTCGGAACCACACTGACTCAAGATCGGCAGCGGTTATGGTTCCTGCCCTGATAAGTTCCTGAGTGTAAGGGAGACCAGTTAGATGCTTCACGGCATCATCTAGTTAAGCCCTTTACTTTTGCCATTCCGAGCGGGCTTCAGCCCGTGAGGAATCTGCGTTTCCGACTTTTTCAGCAGCCTGTTCAGCCGTGCCGTACGAGTCCTTCGAATGTCGGCTTTGGCCCCTGAGGTTACTCGGGCAAGGAATCCGTGAAGGCTGTTCCGTCTTCGTTCCGTTCTCAGTTGATCGTTTGCCGGTAGGACTCGCTGGGCGTCCAAGTCCCGCGGTTCTTGGGAGATGGCACCCGCAGATGGCCCGAGGCTGGAGTCCGAAGCGCCAAACGCCAACTGCTAAGTGCCAACTGCAAGGCGCCCACTACACCGCCCTGCGGCCGCTTACCAAGTTAATGACGGCCACGATTACGGCCACCACCAGCAGCAGATGGATCAGGCTTCCGGCAATGTGAAAGCCCCATCCCAGCAACCACAGAATCAGCAGAATTGCAAAGATTGTCCACAGCATGGATTCGTCACCCAGGCCAGAAAACTGGCACCCCTGGTAAGAGTCACGATGACGCTCTGGAGTTGTCCGTCACTCTGCGGGCCGCAGACAGAAATGTGCACCAACCCAACCGCCGGCACTCGTGCCCTCGACTCTGGGGCCGCAATCTGACGCCCGCTTCCATGAGGACAACCGCCATGGGCTGCGGGAGACTGAATTCATGACTGACCCAGCGACTGCTTGTCCGCAGCCTTGGCCAGCCGGAGCAGGCCCAGCAGAAAAACGCCTGCCGCCAAACCTGCGTAGCTGGACAGAACGCAATACAAAACCAGGTGGTCCATGCCGCTCCTTTGCCTTGCTGCCGGTACGCTTTGGCTACGCAATTTCCAGGTGCGAACGCATCTTCTCGGCCAGCTCCCGCACCGACTGGATCCTCTCCGCAATGTCGGGAGAAAGCGATTTCTGCCGCAGTGCCAGTTCGGAGTTCAGCAAGATGCCGGTCACCTCGCCGCGCAGCTGATTGCGCAAAACCCGCTCCGCGGTTTGCATGGCCATCGCCTTCTCTTTGGCGGCGCGGCGCAGAGCGACCTGGACCTCGCGTACCACCCTTTCGCTACTATGCAGGGCCAGGTTGATGTAGAGCGGCATGGCCATTCCGGCATGGTTCAACAGGGTATCGAGGGCGCGAAAGTCCGCTTCCAGCAGCGATTGGTCGATCGCCAACCCATCGTATTCCGCCGCCTGTAGTTTGCTCACCGCTTGCGGCACTGAGGTCACCACCTGGGTTTTGTGTCCGGTCCCCTGCGCCAGCGCCGCGGCACATTCCTTCGCCCGGGAAGAGGTTGTCACTAACAGAATCATGGTTTCTCCTTTCGCCGCATGCCGGGAGCATACTTCGCCTCGGCCGCCGGCGTGCGGTGTTGGTCAGTCTTAACTGCCGTGGCCCGGCAAGTCTTTCTAAGTCCTCAATCGGCGACGGGTAGGCGCGCCTTGAGGTAAGGGTCAGAACGCCGCGCCGTATTCCTTCAGTTTGCGATACAGAGTGGTTTTGCCGATGCCCAAGCGGCGGGCAGCTTCCAGCTTGTCGCCCTCGAGCGCTGCAATGGCATGTAGGATGGCCTGCTTCTCCAGTTGGTCCAGTGGGGTGATGGCCTGGGGGTCGGACATGACGTCCTCTGCCCTGACCTGGGTCTCGAAACAGCGCAGCTGGGTGGGCAGATCGGACACATGGATGGTGGGCAACGAGCTGGTGGTGCAGGCGCGCTCCACACAGTTCTCTAGTTCGCGCACATTGCCCGGCCAGTCGTAGTTGAGCATTAGCCGCAGGGCGTCTTCGCCCACGGTGTGCTGCATCTCAGTAGCCTTGTTGATCCGCTCCAGCACGTTTCCGATCAGCAAAGGAATGTCCTGCTTGCGCTCGCGCAGAGGCGGGATTCGCAAGGTAAGCACGTTGAGCCGGAAGTAAAGGTCGCGGCGAAAAGTTCCCTGGCTCACGGCAGTGTCCAGATCGCGGTTGGTGGCGGCCAGGATGCGCACGTTGATGGGCACCGCTCGCGTGCTGCCCACCGGACGGATCTCCTTCTCCTGGATGGCCCGCAGCAGCTTGGCTTGCAGGTCCACCGGCAACTCGCCAATCTCGTCAAGAAAAATCGTCCCTCCCTCGGCGGTCGCCAGCAGGCCGTCCTTGGCCCGCACCGCGCCGGTGAAAGCGCCGCGTACGTAGCCGAACAACTCGCTTTCGATCAGGGTGGGCACCAGCGAGCCGCAATCCACGGGGATGAAGGGCTTGTCTTTGTAGGGCCCGGAATAGTGGATGGAGCGCGCCACCAGCTCCTTGCCCGTCCCGCTCTCGCCCAGAATCAGTACCGGGTGGGTGCTGTGCGCCGCCTTGGCGATGATGCGGTACAGCTTCTCCATCTCCGGGGAATGGCCCACCATCTGGCCGAAGCCGTGCTTCGATTTCAGCTGCTCGCGCAGCAGGCGGTTCTCCACCGCCAGTTTCAGGTGTCCCGCCACCCGCTCCAGTTCCAGGCGCAGCTCGTCGAAGTTGAAGGGCTTGGTGATGTAATCGTAAGCTCCCAATTTCATCGCCTGTACCGCCGACTGCACGGTGGCAAATCCGGTCATGACAATCACCACCGCTTCCGGACGCCGCCGCTTGATCTCGCGCAAGACCTCCAGCCCGTTGTTGCCGGGCAGGCGCAGATCCAGCAGGACCACATCGGCATTGGCCGTTTCCAGGATGCGATAGGCATCGTCGCGCGATTCTGCCATTTGGGTATTGAATCCCAGAGAACGGGCCACCTCCCGGCAGCACTCTCGCACCGACCGTTCATCCTCCACGATTAGCAGGTTTAACAGGTTCGTTTCAAAGCTCTGCTCATGAACTGGAACCGCTTCTGCTGCAATCACGTAACTCCCCTTTTCGGCGACGGCAAGCTGTCCCCACCGAATTGACTCGTTCTTAGCGCTCATTACCATCATCCCCTTTTGGGAAAAAGCTGCTAGTGCAGGGGTCACAATCCACTGTGAGTTCAGCCGGTTCCGTCGAAAAACCAGGAGCCGTCGCCGCACCCGCAGCCGGCTCCTGGGCCGTCACCGCCGTCAAAGCACCTGCCCTCCGCCATTGCCCGGCTGCGGCTTCAGGCGGGGATGCATTTTTTCCAAACTGCTGCCGCAACCGTTTCAGCAACTCGGCTCCGCGTTGGGCGTTGCGCTCAACCTCCAGCACCGGGCGCTTGAGGCGGCTGTACGGAGGCAGTTTCCACTCCAGCAACTGGGCGTTCATCAATACCGCTGTCATGGTGTTGGACAACTGATGCACCAGGTCGGCGCAGTGGTTGCAACGGAGCTGCGAGGAGCGCGGCGTTTCCGTATCGCGCCCCTCGCCTGCGCCGCAGGAGGAGATCGCTTCGCTTGCCCAACTGCCTTGGTCCAGGTCCAAATCTTGAGCCTCAATGGCCTCATCGCCTTTAGGAGTTCCATCGCTCGCGGCAACCACCTTGACCGGCGAATCAGCACCATTGCTGCCTGTTCGGCGGCTGGGTAGCTGGTTTCTCCGCCCCTCCAGGCGTGTCCTGTCTCGCGACCTTTGGCCGTTTCCGCTCATGATTTGCAGCCACTCCTAACATCCTGATAAAAAGCACGTTGCACGCCAAACCTCGAACCACTCTCTGCCCTTGATTCGTAAGGACTTGGCAGTCGCCTCCGCCAGCGTTACCGGCGGGTCAGGAATGTTTCGAGTTTCAATCTGGAACGGCGGATCGCAGGGATAGTGCGAAAACCCCCGTAGAATCAGTGGGTTACGTAATTTTCCGCGTATGGGAATCTTGGTGTGGACTGTACTTGAATTGGGAAGCCTGCCGCAGGCCCCTGGGGAGTTAGGATGGAAGGCCAAATTGACCTCGGGCGACCCTGCTCGAGCGCTCCCTTTCCACCGGCAATAAAGGTGAAGTCCTACAGGATCGCGTTTCGTCTACGCCAACAAAAATTCCCATCCGCGCGCCTGCCGTGAATGGGGCCTATTGTTCCGCACCGGACGCCGTAACCGCTACACCCATTCCAGCGCACCCTTCTTCCATATCCAGATGTATCCCACGATCAGGATGCCGAGGAAAATCATCATCTCCAGCAATCCGAACAGGCCCAGCAGTTTAAACTGTACCGCCCAGGGAAACAGGAAGATGGTCTCCACGTCGAAGACAACGAAGAGGATGGCAACGATATAGAAGCGCACCGTATAACGGCCCCGCGCATTGTCAAACGGGGTGATGCCGCACTCGTAGGGCATCAGCTTGGTCTTGAATGGGTTCTTGGGGCGAACCAGGGCGCACAGTGCCACCGTCCCAGCGGCGACCAGAAAAGCTACTAGAGCGAAGATAAAGATGGGTACGTAATTCTGCGGCATATGAGTAAACGTCTCCTCGGTCGCGGCAATTGCGACCTGGTTATGAGGAACGCGCCAATATACCCCCGTTCGGACCGCGATTCAATGACCTGCGTCACAAATCCGGGTTCGCCCCTCGCTTTCTGACGGGCCGCCAGCATCGGCCACCAGCCCAGACCTCCGTGCGTTAGGCTAGTCGGGCCCAGCGCCGGGGCGGCCCGGTTGCGTCCGCGCTCGACGCACCCAGTGGGCCGGGACCGAAGCAGCTCGGAAGGTCGCGCCCCGCGATAATGTTACGCTTACGGAACGGATGGGGACCTTCCCGCATGGCAACGAAGATTCAGAAAGTCCGCGAACCGCGCTGGCCGGCGTTTGTTGCGATGGTGGCCGACGCGCTTATTCATTTCGCCTTGCCGGAACGGCTTTCCCTAGGTCCTCGATGGCTGCTGTTCGCCGTCATTTTTGTTCTGCTCATTCCCATCATCTTTTCCTACCACCGTGGCCGTTACGACGTCACGCGCAATCTCACCTTCGTTGCCATCGGCGCGATCACGCTGGCGCTAGTCGGCTCCCTGGGTCTGCTGATTCAAGGTCTGCCAAGTCATAAAGATCCGCCCCGGACACTTCTGCTTTCGGCGGCCTTGCTCTGGTTCACCAATGTATTGGTCTTTGCCCTCTGGTATTGGAAGCTGGACGCCGGTGGCCCGCTGGGGCGCGACGATCCCGACGGTGTAGCCAGGAGCTCGTTTCTTTTTCCCCAGATGGTGCGCCAATCGGATGCTGACCAGTCGTGGTCGCCCAACTTCCTGGATTATCTGTTTCTGGCCTTCAATACCAGCACCGCATTTTCCCCCACCGACACCGCGGTCCTGTCGCGCTGGCCCAAGACACTGATGATGCTGCAGTCCTTGATTTCGCTGTCGATTATCGTCCTGCTGGCGGCGCGTGCGGTCAATGTTCTCTGACTTATCGGCCGCTACTCCGACCGTAGCGCCTGCACGGGATCGAGCGCCGCCGCCCGTCTCGCCGGCAGGTAGCAGGCCAGCAATGCGATGGCGCACAATAACCCAGCCACCGCCGCGAAGGTCACGACATCGGTCGGCTTCACCCCGAAGAGCATACTCGACATCAGCCGCGTCAGGGCAAGAGCGACAATCACGCCGATGCCCACCCCGGGCAAAGTCATCTCCGCGCCATCGCGCAGTACGGCCCACACTACATCACCTCTTTGTGCTCCCAGCGCCATGCGAATGCCGACCTCTCGCGTTCTTTGTCCCACAATGTAAGATAGAACGCCGTAGATGCCGATGCCGGCGAGCAGCAGCGCGCCCGCCGCGAAAATCGAAAACAGCATCATGGCGAAGCGCTGCCGCGCAATGGAATCGGCGACCATCTGCTGCATCGGCTGCATGAGGTCAACCACCATCTCGCTGTCGAGCTGCCGCAACCCGCGCCGTATGCTGGGAAAAACCGATTCGGGGTCCGTTCCTGCGCGCACCCGGACGAAAACGTTAGTGCCCTGGCCGACGACGGACATCATCCGGTCCGGCAGCTGCTGGAAGGGCTCGTAATATTCCGCTTCGACGTTGTTGGCCTCGTCCGGCGCCAGGCCAAACTGCTTGACGTGCCCCACCACGCCCACAATTTCGTCGGTCCGCTCGCCGTCAGTGCTCTCGGGCGGGAAATACACAAGCTTCCCGATCGGATTCTGGCCGCCGAAATGACGCCTCGCGAAGCTTTCGTCGACCACGATCACGCGCGAGGAATGCTCGTTGTCGGCGTCCGTAAAGAACCGTCCCTCAAGCAGCGGCACATGCATGAGTCTTAGGTAGTCCGGATTAACCGCGTACCGCAGCGCCGTCGGGGCGTCGGCCACATGTTCCGGCCGGGTCATGCCATCGGTCCAGAACGGCTCCTCATCGTCGCCCTGCATGGGGACGGCTCCCCAGTCGAACGAGACGGTCTCTACTCCCGGAACCGCGCGCAATGTCGCTTCGAACTGTCGATAGGCCGCATGAATCGCATCCGGTGACTGGCGCGAGAGTGACATCGAAGGCGCTAGGTTGAATACGATCACACCGCGAGGATTGAAGCCGGGATCCACATTCCACAGCCGCACCAGCGTCCGAATCATCAGTCCTGCACCCACCAGCAGAATGAGCGCCATCGCCATCTCGAGGGTGACAAAGACGGCCTGCGCGCGGGCATGCGTGCCCACCAACGAGCGCCCACTTTGATTGAGCGTCGAGTTCACATCGGTGCGCGAAGTTCTAAGCGCCGGTGCTAAGCCGAAAATGACTCCCGCCAGTGCCGAGATTGAAAGCGTGAAGAGCAAAACGCGGCCATCAAGGCCCACGTTTTCCGCGCGCGGCAGCATGTCCGGGATGGCGGCGACAGCAGCTTTCGCTCCCCAGTAGGCCAGCAGCAATCCCAGCGCGCCTCCAGCCAGGGCCAACGCCAGGCTCTCGGTTAGAAGCTGACGGATGAGGCGGCCCTGTTTCGCGCCCAGCGCCACTCGTACCGCGAACTCACGTTGCCGCGCCGTGGCTCGCGCCATTTGCAGGTTGGCAACGTTCACGCACGAGATTAGCAACACGAACAGCACCGCGCCCATAAGCACCCAGAGCACCGGACGAACATCGCCAACAATCTCGTCCTTCATGGGAACGATGGTGGTCTTGATGCCGGCATCCACGTCGGGATAAGCGGCTTCGAGCCCGCGATTCACCCGCTCCATGTCCTGCGCTGCTTGCGCCAGCGTCACCCCTAGTTTCAAGCGTGCGATGGCATCCATGCCCCATGCCGATGTGCGGTCGCGAAAGTGGGGGTCGCGATATTCGCCGACTGGGGTGTAGATCTCGCCCGGGTGGAAGTTCTGCTGGCGCAATTGAAAGCTGGCGGGAATGACGCCGATGATCACGCGCGGCACCCCATCCAGAACGATTACTTGTCCCACAACGTGGGGGTTGGAAGCGAATTTGCGCTTCCACAGTCCCTCCGAGATCATCACCGTGGGATTCGCGCCCAGCCGGTCCTCATCCGCCGTGAAGGTTCGCCCAAGCTGCGGAGTAACCCCAAGAATCTCAAAGAAGCCGGCCGACACCATGCGCCCGCTGAGGTTCTCGGGCTCGCCTGATCCGGTGAGCTTGGCATCGCCATTGCGATAGGCCGCCATGGCCTCGAAGCTACGATTGTCGCGCTGCCAGTCGAGAAAGTTCAGATAAGAGATCGAGCCTCTGGTGAAGTGGGGCTTGTTCTGGAAAAGCACGACCAGCCGGTCGGCTTGCGGATACGGCAGCGGATTGATCAGCACGCCGTTGACTACGGAAAAGATGGTAGTGTTGGCGCCGATGCCGAGCGCCAACGTCAGAATGGCAATGATGGCAAAGCCCGGCGACTTCATCATCTGCCGGCCGGCATACTGTAGGTCCTGGAGCAAGGTCCGCATCAGTACTCCCCTGGTTAAGGCCAACCAAGTAGATGCAATCCGAGTTCCTAATTCGTCTCGGCTAACTTATTAAGTTACATTGACTTACAAACGGTTCCTTCAGGTCGAGATAATCCCGGTGTTCAACCTCGGACGCCTCCGTTCGAAAGCGAACAGATGGTTGGCCACTCAGAGTCTTCGGTTGACCCCTACCCGCTTCGACGTCGCGGTTTCGGAAGCGTTTCGGATTTGTGAGATGGCATGGCTCCTAGTAAGACGATCTTATCCATCGTCGGCTGCCCTCCCACATAGCGCTCAGGGCAGGAGGAAGAGATCGTCAGCTTGGAATGAGTCTCTTCTAAAGGCGCGCTCAGGCGGGGTGCGACCGAAAGCCGTGGGGGCGATCGTAACCGGTCGTGCCGGGTGCAAATCTTGATCTGACGAAATCACTTCGCGACTATCCTGCCGCGTTTTCTATCGCCTCCACCACCTCCGCCGCCAGCGTGAGTTCCCCGCTGGCCAAGTCCTGCGTCATGTGCTCCGCGCTGGAAGTCCCCGTCAGCGGTAGCATCCCTACCGCGCGCGCGAAGGCGAACACAATCTCCGCCGGACTGACGTTACCGTTCGCAGCCAAGCCGGTAATCAGCGGATGACGTAACACTTCCACATTCGCGGTGAGCAGCGAGAAACCCTGGTAGACAATCTTCCGCTCGCGGCAGAAGCGGCGTACCTCGCGGTCCCAGCCCAGGCGGGCAAAGCAGCGATTCTGTACGAACGCCGGACCTTCGGCATGAGCAGCGATCATATATTCGAGGTGGTGCAGCGAAACATTGCTCACGCCCAGGAAGCGCGTGCGGCCAGCGTCACGCTCCTTGCGCATCGCCTCCCAGACCTCGGCGTCGGCATCGCTCCAACCGTAGCCGGCCGAGGGAGCGTGCAGCACATAGCTGTCGACATAGTCGGTCCTGAGATGCTTAAGAGAACTGCCCATCGACTGAGCGACCTGTACCTCCCAGCGAGCCGTAGCATCGTAGGGCAGGCGATCGTCCTGGCCCGTCCGATAGGTGAACTTCGTCTGCAGAAAAACATCACCGCGCGTCACGATGCCCGCGCGATAGGCGGCAGCCAACCCTTCGCCGACTCCGGCTTCGAGGTAATGCCGCCGCTGGTTGGCAGTGTCGATCCCGCGAAAGCCCATGCGCAACGCCAACTCGGTTAGCGCCGCCGTGCGGTCTTCCTTCCAGGCTGTGCCGTACAGAAAATCGGGAATGGACGAGAATTGCTCGGGCATCACGATATTCTGTCACGATCAGCGCCCCGCATTGAATCCGTCGACAGGGGGCTGACTCCGGGCTGAATTGGAAGCAGATCGGTGACGCTGCGTCCGTTTAGGGGTAGTGCCGTCATCTGTGAGCTCGTCATAAGCTTGCCGATGTCTGTTGCAGCCGTATCGACCTGAACTTCGGCGCCCGCCGCAGCGGCGGCAACGGTTACGGTTAGCGTGCCCTTTCCCCACCCCTAACCTGTGTTATAGTTTTTACTGGTTACTATAACGCTATGTCGGAAGTCACTCGCATTCTCAATCATTACGACAGCGTCCTGAACGGCGCACCCTGGCACGGCGATGCCATCTGGCAGGTCCTCGCCGGAATTTCGGCGGAAACGGCCGCGGCCCGGCCTCTCCAAGGCAGTCATACTATCTGGGAGATCGTCATGCACATGACCTTCTGGGAAGGGGTGGCGACCCAGCGCCTGGTTGGCCAACCAGCCGGTCTAGTCGAGGCACTCAACTTCCCAGCCATGCCCGCCGCCAGCGAGGAGAATTGGACACAAACGCTGGACCAGTTTCACGCGTCGAATCAGAACCTGCGCGCAGCCCTGGCGAAACTCGATGCCGCGCGCCTTGATGAGCTGACCGCCGCCGCTAAACGGACCTATTATGGCGAGGCTCACGGGGTCATCGAGCACACCGTGTATCATGCCGGACAGATCGTGCTTCTGTTAAAAATGAACGGCTCCACGAACCGGGCAACCTCCCGCACTGGATTCCTGCATCCAAGGTAAAAGCAACACATCTCTTGAGCGCTGCGCGTTTGTAATTCTGTAACACGGGTGCTAACATCCGGACTCGCAAGCTTTTCGTAAGGAGGCAATTATGTCGGATCGCGACGGCAGTGGTTTCTTGTGGTTCTTGGCGGGTTTGGGGATAGGTGCGGCGGTGGGAATTTTGTACGCTCCCAAGGCCGGAGATGAAATTCGCCAGCAGCTTCGCGAAGTCGCGGAAGACGGCCGCGACACGGTAAAAGACCGGGCGCGCCAGGCCCGTGAGCAGGCCGGAAGTTGGGCCGACAAGGGCCGCGACTACCTGAATCAACAGAAAGATCAGATTCGCTCCGCCTACGAGGCGGGACGCCAAGCCTACCGCGAAGCCACCAGCGAGAACGTGGAAGGCACCACGCCCAACGTTCCCTAGCTGGTTGCTGGAAGACGGTCTTGAACCGTTCCTGTGCCTGAGCTTCAGTTGACCGTAGCCCATGAAGTTAGCCTCGCGGTTCCCCGGTACCGTTCGCTATGAATGACAATTTGACTCTTTTTATCGCCGTAACCGCAGCCGCGGTTGTGCTGCAAATGCTCATCCTGCTGGCCATGTACATGGCCGTGCGCAAATTGAGTGCCAGAATGGAAGCGCTCGCCAACAAGGTCGAGGACACGACCAGCACCGTGATGCCAAAGCTCCTGCCGCTGCTCGAGAACGCGCAGTCGATGCAGCAGGAATTCAAGGGATTTATGGAGGTAGCCAAACCCAAGATTGATGTCGTCCTCGACAACTTGAGCCATATCACGACCACGGCCCGCGGCAGCGTGGAACGCATTGACGCGACGGTGAACGATGCGGTCGACCGGGTCCGCCTGCAGGTGATCCGCGGCGACGAGATGGTGACTCGCACCTTGGATCGCGTGGAAGAAACTTCCGAGAAGGTGCAGCACACTGTAATGTCACCGCTGCGGCAAGTCTCGGGAATCGTTCAGGCAATCAGTGTGGGATTTGGATCGTTCTTCGGCAGCCAAAGACGGCGCCGCAACGGGGGCCCCAGCGACGAGATGTTCATCTGAAGCAGGGGATAGTGGCTAGGTCTAGTAACTAACGCTTCCTTACTTAAATTACCTTGTCACCCGGAAAATCGTCTTGTCATCCTGAGCGGAGGCGGCGCTTCACCGCCGAAGTCGAAGGGCCGCTATCACCTCCAACAAATTCCGACTCACTTCTGGTTGTAATATCCGGCCGGACTCCTGACTGCGCTCGTCGCTCGGGATGACAAGAAGCTATCTCATAAATCGGGTTTGAAAGGGCACGGCTTCAGCCGTGCCGTGCGAGTCCTTTGAATCTCGGCCTTCAGGGACTGGGTTGCAACCGCAACTGCAATTTTCCAGTGGAAGCAGAGCTGCGCAATAGTAGCCGTAACAGCCGCAACGCGGCGGGATGATGTTAGCCGGGGCCGTGAGGCCCCGGTCAGGTGGAAAATTAGCCTGAGCCGCAGAGCGGCGACACCAGTCGCGACACAGTCTCTTTAGCCCCTGAGGTTACTCGGGGTGGAAGTGTTTCGGATTTATGAGATGGCTTCCAGCAAGAATCAGGCGATCCATCCCCCGCCCACCACTACATCTCCATCGTAGAACACTACTGCCTGCCCGGGCGTGATGGCGCGCTGCGGCTCGTCAAAGGTCAGCAAGACCTCGCTGTCGCCGGTCTTCTCCACGACCGCCCCGGCGGGTTCGTGACGATGGCGAATCTTCGCCTGCACTCGCATCGGCCCACGCAGATCGTCGAGCGCAATCCAGTTCACGCGCTTGGCGCGCAGCGTGCACGAGTACAACTCATCGCCGCCGCCCACCACGACTTGCCGTTTATCGCCGCGAATCTCCAACACGTACAGCGGCGATCCGGTTGCCACTCCCAGCCCCTTGCGCTGGCCAACGGTGAAGTTGTGAATACCGTGGTGCGTTCCCACCACCTCGCCGGTGCTCGTGACCAACTCGCCCGCGGTGTCGGGAACCTGCTCGCCCTGCTCCTCGAGATAAGCGTCGAGAAACTGCTTGTAGTCTCCGCCCGGAATGAAGCAGATCTCCTGCGAATCAGGCTTCTCAAACAGCCGCAGGCCGGCCCGCTTGGCCTCCTCGCGCACCTCGGGCTTGCGCATCTCGCCTAGCGGAAACAGCGTGCGGCTCAACTGCTCCTGGGTCAGCCCGAAGAGAAAATAGGTCTGGTCCTTGCCGCGATCGGCGGGCCGCTTGAGGATCCAGCGGCCGCTGCGCTCGTCGAACTGGTTGCGCGCGTAATGCCCAGTCGCCAGCAGGTCGGCGCCAATCTGCCGCGCCGTGAACAGCAACTGATCGAACTTCAGATGGTTGTTGCACAGGCTGCACGGAATCGGCGTACGCCCGGAGAGATATTCATCGACGAATGGCCGCACCACATCGTGCTCGAAGCGCTCTTCCTGATTGACGACGTAGTAGGGTATGCCAAGCGTCTCGGCGACACGGCGGGCATCGTACACATCGTCAATGGAGCAGCAGCGTCCCTGCACCGACTCCGGCATGCCCTCGTGACCGGCCAGACGGCGCTGGTTCCAGAGTTGAAGCGTGAGTCCCACAACGTGGTAACCCTGCTCGCACAACAGCGCCGCGACAGCGGAGGAGTCCACTCCGCCCGACATAGCAACGGCAACCGTACTGTTGTGCGCCCAAGTCAATGTCAACCCTTCGTTATCGATGTCCCACTGTGTAGTACTTGATCTAGATCTAGAAAGCGAACCGCGAATCGCGAAAAACGCTCTAGCCCAAGGCCGACGGCTGATGGCTGACGGCGGCCTTCTTCCACACCGGGCTGATCTCGCGCAGCCGCCCCACCACTTCCGGAACCAGGCCTAACGCGAACTCCACATCTTCCGCCGTGTTCTGCTTGCCCAGACTGAAGCGAATGCTGGCCCGTGCACGATCGGACGAGAGCCCCATCGCGGTCAACACATGCGACGGTTCAATCGCTCCTGATGAACAGGCCGCGCCCGTCGACACCGAGAGTCCTTTTAGATCGAGCGCAATCACCATCGCTTCGCCTTCAATGCAATCGAAATAGATGTTCGTGGTGTTGGGCACCCGCGGCGCCTCGACGCTGTTCACGCCCACCTGGTCCACGTTTTCGACGATCGTGTGTTCGAGCCGATCGCGAAGCCCAGCCATACGCTCCACGCTGCCATCGCCGAAACCTTCGCGCGCCATCTCCGCCGCCTTCCCCAGTCCCACGATGCCTGCCAGGTTCTCTGTTCCCGCTCGGCGCGAACGCTCGTGCCTTCCGCCATAGAACAGCGGCTGCAGCAGCGTTCCCTTGCGCACGAACAGCGCACCCGCCCCTTGCGGCCCGTGAATCTTATGGCTGGCAATGGTCAGCAGATCGCAGCCGATCTGCTTCACGTCGAGCGGAATTTTGCCCGCCGCCTGCACCGCGTCGGTATGGAAGTACACATCGGCTTCGGCGGCAATCTTGCCAATCTCGCCCACCGGCTGCAGCACGCCAGTCTCGTTGTTCGCCATAATAATGCTGATCAGCTTGGTCTCTGGACGCAACGCCCGGCTGACGTCATCAGGATCGATCAGCGCGCGGCCATCCACTGGCAGGTACGTCACCGTGCAGCCCATCTCTTCCAGACGCTTGCACGCGTTCAGCACGGCGTGGTGCTCGATCGCCGAAGTGATGATATGGTCGCCCGGCTTCATCATCCCCAACAGCGCCAGGTTGTCGCCCTCGGTACCGCCGCTGGTGAAGACGATCTCTGCCGGACGGCAGTTCAACAGATCGGCAACCTGCTCGCGGGCGCGCTCCACCGCCCCACGCGCCTGCTGCCCTTGTTGATGAATCGACGAAGCGTTGCCAAACTTCTCGAAGAAGTAGGGACGCATCGCCTCAAACACCTCGGGCAGAAGCGGGGTGGTGGCGTTATTGTCGAGGTACACGCGACGCATCGTCCCTCTATTCTAGCGTTTCGTTAGATTCCGTGCGGGTGGGAGGCGATTCGGAAGGGAAAGAATATCGCCCTACATCTACGGAGTTGTCATTACGAACGGCCTTCAGGCCGTGAGGAATCTGCTTCTCCCATTCATGTGTAACGCGGCAGAAGAAAGCAGGTTCCTCGCTGCGCTCGTAATGACAATCCTCAAGAACTACTGCTGTGGAGGCGCCGGTGGCTGGCCTTGTCCCTGGCCTTGACCTCCCTGTCCCATTCCCTGCGGCGGGGCGTGGCGCGCCATCATCTCTTCGTACTTGTTCTGCTGATCGGGATTCAGCATCGGCTTGATCTGACTGGTGGTCACGTCGCGGATCGAGAGCATCTTGTCCCGCCTGTCCTGTCCCGTAAGCGCGGTGTTCTGATGCAAGGCATCCAGTTGCTGGGTCTCATTCTCCAGGATCGGACGTATCTTCTGCTGCTGGTCGTCCGTCAGGTTGAGCGCTTGAGTCAGACGCTGCAGCCGTTCGTCGGTGGTCATTGGCTTACCGGGCCTGTGCCCGCCATTAGGTCCCGGCGGCATCTGTGCATTAAGCGCCGATCCGCAGCCCACGATGGCAATTCCAAGTAGCGCACAAAGCAAAACTTTCTTCATTCGGCAAAACTCCCTTGTCACTCTCCGCCAGGCCCCGGTGGCCACAAACATTGCCGCCGTCGAAATGGGCGCGCTGGACGTGGTCATCATCAGCACCATGGCATCGAGTTTTCTGAATATCCGTGATCGATCCATTACTGACCATCAAGTATAAAACTGCTGGCCCGACTGTTGAAACCCCGCCCCAGGCAATAAGTTTCAGGCCTTTCGCCCGCAAGAAGTGTTGGAACTAAGGGTACCGATTGGCGGAATAGCGCAACCCAAAAAGCAGGCGCGATCGCTCGCGCCTGGTATCGTAAACGGGGCTTGCAATCGCAACAACTACTGTGCCCGGCTGGCCGGCGGAATGATGTTGTTCATCCGCAGATATTCCACCATCTGCCCGTAGTGATCCATGGGGTGACTGATCGCGATGGCCGATAGTCCCAGCCGGGTAATTTTGTTCGAGCCGAACGGAGTCTGCACCTGGCCCAGAACATTGCTCTCGTTGAGGCTAATCATCGCTTTATGCAGATAGGCGAACGAGTCCTTCAGGAACTTCACCACATCGGCCTTCGAGGTGATGCTGTCCGGACCATTCTCTCCGCCCAGATCGACCGGCGGCTTTTCGCCAAGGATGGCGCCGGCGAGCATATAGTTGACAGCGGCAACATGCTTGACCTGCTGCGCAAATGTTCGCACGCCTTTGAAGTCGCCCTGGGTCGGCGCGAAATTGAACTTGTCGTCGGGCATGGCTTCCGCCGCTGAAACAAATTCGCTCTCCACACTGTCAAGCGAATGGTCCAGCACGGCCGAAAAGGTTGGTTTCTGGTCCATCTTGGCCTGCGGATTCACCGCAACCAGATTTCCTGCCGTGCCTAAGGCCAGCAGGAGAAGCGCCATGGCAAATTCCTTCTTCATTCGAAAGCCTCCACTGAGAACTGAGAATTATGGTGTGAAAACGTGGCCGGATACTGCGTGTTACAAATTCTAGTCCATTCCCACCGTGTTGGCCCGCATTTCTGACGGACGAAGCTTGAACCACGCCGCCGCCAGAATCCCCATCAACAGCCCCAGCGCCGCATAAAGCAGCGAACGCTCCATGCCAACCTTCTCGGCGATTTCTCCCCACAACGCCGCGCCGCCGGCCAATCCACCTTGCAGGACCAACAGGTACATCGAGATGGCGCGCGCCCGCATGTGTCCCGGGCACATGGTTTGCGCCGAAACATTCAGGCTGGCGAGGACCTGGATCCACGCCACCCCGGCGACGAACATGGTCACCGACAAGACCGGGAAGCTGTGCCATCGTCCCCCAGCATAGGTGGTGAAGGCGAAAACCACGGTCGCAACCGACACTAGCACGTCGGTCGAGAGCGTCCGCCGGAAAAACGGCATCAACGCAGCACCCAGCAGCGCCCCCAATCCAAAGAAGCCTAGCAGCAAACCGTAACCTTGCGAGCCGAACGGATGCGCCAGCAGCGGCAACAACGCGGGCAATGCACTGGCTGAAATGCTGAAGACTGCGCTGCGTACCAGCACGCTCTTCACCTCAGACGAGCCGCGCATGTGGCGAAGACCGTCGAACATGGCTTCCGTCATGTGGGTGGCGCGCAGCGTCGTTCGCCCCGGCTGCCGCTTCCACTGGTACAGGAAGTAGATCACGCCGAAGAACGAAACCGCGTTCAGCAGAAACGCGATCCCCGAGCCGGCGGCGGCAATCACCAGGCCGCCGAGCGCGGGACCGATGGCTCGCGCCACGTTGAATCCCGCCGAATTCAGCGCTACTCCGGCGGTAAAATTCTGGCGCGAGACAGTCTCGGGAGTGATTGCCTGCCACGCCGGATCGTTCAGCACCGCGCCCACGCCCATCAGCAGCGCGAACAACAACAGTAGAGTTGGCGTCATCTTGCCGGCCAGTGTGAGCACGCCCAGTCCGGCCGCCGCCAGCACCATCCACGTCTGGGTAAAGAGCAGCAGCTTGCGACGGTCAACAACATCTGCGATGGCGCCCGCGGGCAGCACGACAAGAAAAACGGCAATGCTACCGGCCGCCTGCACCAGCCCCACCATCAGTGGAGACATGGTCAGCGAAGTCATCAGCCAGGCGGCGCCGACGTTCTGCATCCAGGTGCCGGTGTAGCTGATAACGGCGGCGATCCAAAGCGTACGGAAGAGAGACTCGTGCAGCGGTCCCAGCACGTCGCGCCGTGGCACGATCGGCATCTTGGGTATCGAGCCGAGTTCCGACATGGGATTAGACCCTTCGGCCCGCGCCGGCTCGGCAATTGCGCGCGCACCTCTGTGCAACCCGCCAACCAATCCAACAGCCGGCCTGGCTGGGGAATCCGGATCCTGCCATGCTCCACTCGTGGCCATCGAAGATCAGACCCTGCCCGGCAACAAAAGTAAGCCAGGGCCCACATAAATTGGGTGCGGACGTTCCGAACGGCTCGCAATTCGTGACCAGTCGCGCCGGTTTCGCAGCCGTCACCCCGTGGTCTCGATGCCTGCTGTTGCGGCAGCGAACGGCCACTCGCGGCGTCTCCAAGATCGCAGCAAGTAAATCGTCAACCCGATTACCAGGATCACGACCACGTAGCGAATCTCGCGCTGGAAATTTTTCCGCGCCAGCAGAATGAATAGGAACCCCGCGATCGCCATTAACGCTGGCAGCGGATAGAGCCACATGCGAAACGGCCGCGGCATATTGGGACGGCGCTTGCGCAGCACCATGACTCCGACCGCCTGCACGATAAACTGCAACAGAATCCGGATGACGACCAGCGCAGCGATCACGTCCGCCAGCCGCAGGAAGCAGAAGAGCATGGCCACGCCACCTAGCGCCAGCAACGACACGGTGGGGAATCGGCGCTCGGGATCAACCCGGGCGAAGGCGCGAAAGTAATTGCCATCGAGCGCGGCGGCGTAGGGCACGCGTGAGTAGCCGAGCAGCAGCGAGAAGACCGAGGCAAACGCCGTCCACATGATCAGCCACGTGACCAGGCGTCCGGCCCAGCTACCGTAAATCCGTTGCATGAAGATGGAGATGATGTAGTTATTCTGTTCGCCGGAATGCTGCATCATCTCGCGCCACGGGATCACGCCCAGCACCGCAATGTTCATCACGATATAAATCGCCGCTACCACAAGGATGGAAATGATGATAGCTCGCGGAATCGTACGCCCGGGGTCTTTCACTTCCCCACCCAGGAAGGAAACGTTGTAATAGCCCCAGTAGTCGTAGGTGGAGATGAGCATGGCCGCGCCCATCCCGGTGAAGAACGCCGGCGACAATGTGAAAGCTCCGGGCGGAAAGTCGAAAGCTCGCCCCGGGCTGAAGTGTGTCAGCCCCGCGACGATCACCCAGCCCACGGCCAGCGCTACGCCGACCCACAACAACTGCGCCAGCTTTCCGATGGCGGTGATTCGCCGGTACAACAGGAAGACCACCAGCGCGCAGGTCGCAATCGCGACCAGAGTCGCCGGCATCACGAGCACGCTGACTTCGAGTGAACCAATCACCGGCAAGTTGACCCGCATGGTGTGCGCGAGGAAGGTGCGATCGAGCGACGGCCACAGATATCCCGCATAGTGGGACAGTCCGATGCAGCCGGAGGCAATCGATAGCGGTGCGCTGAATGAAAGCTGCCAAATAAAGAGAAATGACAGCATCCGGCCCAGCGACTTCGGCCCATAAATCTCTTTGAGGTAGCGATACGATCCGCCGGCGCCGGGCATGGCCGCTCCCAACTCAGCCCACACCAGCCCGTCACAAAGTGCGAACACAGCGCCCAGAATCCAGCCCAGCATGGCTTGCGGCCCGCCTGCGGCAGCCACGATCAGCGGCAGGGTGATAAACGGCCCCACGCCGATCATGTCGATCATGTTGAGCGTGGTTGCGCCCGCCAGTCCTACTCCGCGGATCAGCTCCGGCTGCTCAGCCGGACTACTTTGGCTCATGTCCTACGCTCAGCAGATTCACATAGAGACGAATGGCGCCGGGCACGCCGAACGGCAACTGGCGGAAAAACGCATATCCGGTGTAAATGTAATGTCCCTTGCCGAACTGCGCCAGCAGCAAGCCGCCCTTTTGCGGCGCCTGATCGGGATCGTTGGAGGCCAGCAGCGGCGTGTAGTGCGGGTCCCACTGGTCCATGAAGTACAAGCCGCGCTCCTGCACCCAGCCATCGAAGTCGTGCTCGCCAATGGGATTGGGATAGTGGAAGACCGGGCTCTGGGGATCGAGAACCGTCACCGGCGCCTGTTCCACGGTGACGCGCTCGCGGCTGAGATCGGCGGGATAAGGCAAATAGTGCCCGCCGTTGAAGTCGCTGGGCGAGGTGTTGTACTGCACCAGAAGCGTGCCGCCGTTCCGCACGTAGTCCAGCAATCGCTGGTTATTCTTCACCACATCGTCGCGCGTATCGTAGGCCCGAATGCCCAGGACGATGGTTCCAAACCGGCTCAAATCGGAGTGTCCCACGTCGTCAGATGTCAACAGCGTCACGTCGAACCCAAGCTGCCGCAGCACGGTTGGGATGTCGTCGCCCGCGCCCATGATGTAGCCGAGCTTCAGCCCTTGGGGCACTTTCACCTCGACCACGCTGGCGCGTTGCAACGCGGGCTGGTAGTAAAAAAATCCGCCGAGATCAGGACGCGCGACCAGGCTGTAGCCATCGCTGTAATCGCGCCCGTCGGCTTCCAACTGCGCGCGCACGCGATAGCGGGCCTCTTTCGCGCCGTCGGGCAGCTCTTTGAATTCAGCCGCGTGTTGACCCGGTTCGGTGAAGCTAACGGCTGCCGATTGTGGCTGGACAGTCCAGCCTTGCGGGACTTCGGGACGCACGGTCCCAGCCGAACGGTCAGCCGTCGTACGCACCACAACGCTAAGTTGCGCGGAAGGATTCTTGCCAGAGCGGATCACCTGCGTGGTAGGCGAGGTCTCCACCGAGAACGGCGGTACCACCGCCAGCGGCATCGACCACACATCACCTTTCGCGTTGTGCATAGGCGTGCGCGCAACGCTGCGAATCACACCATCCTCACCGTCGATGCTGTAGACGACGCGCGCCGAAACCGGCGGAGGAGGAAGCGCCTGCGTCAGATACTCCGGCTGATCAATCTTGTAAATCGTGTCAGTTTCGGGATCATCGCGATGGAAATATGCCTTGGTGATCTGCGCGCCGATCGGCGGCGTCACCCGAAAGGTCAACGCGCAGCCATCGCCGGGCGCAATTCTCTTCGGCACATGGTCCATGAACAGCTCAGACTTCCAACCCGCGGGAACATCCAGCGCAAACTGCTTCAACTCCATGGAAGCGGCACTGCCATTGTGCAGCTTGGCCATCAGCAGAAACGGTTTGCCTGCGGTAATGACCGCTGCCAGCACATCGCCGTCGCCGGTGGGAAACGATGCCGCCATCGGACGGCCATCCGGCGTTCCTGGTCCCACACCGAGATCCAAGCCCAGCGCCAGATTCGCCGCCTCTTCGAACTGCTGTTGCTTCGTCTTCAAATTGGCCAGCAAGTCCGCTTTCTCCGCCTCCGATAATTGCGACTGCGCAACTCTTCTGACGAGCGCGCGCGTCAGGTTCAGTCCCTGCAGCAGAGCCTTGCCTGCCGATTGCGGGTCCTTGTCCGCTGCAGCTGTCGCTTGATCGACCGTCGAGGCAATCGCCTGCAGTTGCGGACGCAACCATGGCACCTTCGCTTCGTCCCCGTCCTGTCGCGAGGCCTGGCCCGGCAAGGAAGTATCGATTCCGTCGAAGAAGTCTTTCTCGTGAAATCCCGCAGCCTGCCGGTTGGGCATGACAGAGTCGATCAATTTGTAGTAGCTGAAGCGCTCTCCTTCGGGAGCGGTCCAGGCTCCCGCTCCCTGGGAAAGCTGATGCCGCAAGCCTTTCCAGCCAAATTGCACATAGGTTTCGCCCAGCAGCGGATCGAATTGCGAAGTCTCCAGCTTGATGGTCCAGTCTTCGGTGCCGCGAACGTTGTCCATGTAAAGCTTCTTGGCCTGCCAGGGCTGCAGGCCCTCGCTAATCTGCTCGGGAAAGCGCGTGGGATCGGCAGCGGCACGAAATGCCTCGCGCGTCAGAATTCCTGATGCCTGGTGATGGCCGTGCCCATCGCGCGAATTTCCCTGGAAGCGGGTACAGATCACCTCCGGTCGAAAGGTGCGGATCACGCGCACCATGTCGCCCAACGCGATGTCGTGCCCACCCCACTTCTGAAAAGTCTCTTCGGGCGTTTTCGAGAAGCCGAAATCGGCGACGCGAGTGAAGCGCTGCTCCACGCCGTAATAGCGATCGGCCGCCAGCAACTCCAGCGTGCGAATGATGCCCAGCTCGTCGAATAGATTGCTGCCAACCTTGTTCTGGCCGCCTTAGCCGCGATTCAGCGTCAGCTGTAGGGCGGTTACACCATGGCCGCGCGATTCCAGCGTCAGCATGCCGCCGTCCTCGTCATCGGGATGAGCGACTGTGTGCATCAGCCGCGCCGTGGTGTGCAGCCGGCGCAGCATCAGCTTCAGTCCCGTGGTACCGGTATCGACGGTAAGCGGTTTGGTGTCGACCCACGGAGACGGAACCTGCGCGAATGCGGCCGTCCAGAGCAGAGTCAGCGCAAGAAGCACGCAGAAGCATGCGGGCATGCGGCGAACCGTGCGCATAATCGGCGTGTTTTGTGTGCTGTGGTGCACCCCGGGGCGCAACGGCCGGCGTGCAGTGCAATTAGAAAAGATCATCGGTTTTAGATAAAGCCTGGGACTCCATGCCAATCCATACAGAGTACACAAGACGGCCGTTGTTCGCTCTTCGCTATTCGCTATTCACTTTTCGCCAGAGAGCCCTCTTCGCTGTTTGGTTCTTGGCAATTTTCGCCTTTCCCTTTTCGACAACCATACGAGGCGGGCCAGCCTTGCCTGCTTGGGAACGAAACTCCAGTACGACGATTGCTAAGAGCTAATAGCTAAGCGCCTGAAGCGAATAGCAAATAGCGAAAAACGAAAGGCGAATAGCGAACAGCGTGTTTTTTCACACGTACGCTTCGTGTTCGTAACACCATTTCCAGCTGCCCGACTGAAACGCTTGCATAACCGGGTGCCCTGTCTCCTTAAAGTGCTTATTGGCGTGCTGGCCGGGCGAGGAATCGCAACACCCAACGTGTCCGCAAATCAAGCATTGCCGCAACTGGACCCACCGCTGGCCGCTTTCAAGGCACTTGGCACAGCCGTCGCCGCTGGGTTGCACACTAGGGTCGGCTAGTTTCACGTGCTCACATTTTGCCATTAGAAGTCCTCCTTAAAATCTGGTTGGATGAGTGAGCACGCGCCGCGGATTCCCGCTAAGCAGCTCAGCAGAACGTAAGCGTGGGTTAAGGATACGTACATGTCGCGCGCCATCGCGAATCAGAGCGGCGTTCTGACCCCTTGTCTATAATTGACTTTCGCGACGAACCAAGCTCCTACGACAGCGTTTCCACGCCGGACTTCCAACTCGCGACGGATTTATTCATGATTCAAACTCTGTTTGGCAGCACCGAAGAAAAGCCCAGTTTCCTGAAACGCATGAAAGAGGCGGTCACGCGCACGCGCGAAAGCCTCAGCGAGCGCATTGAAGATGTCGTCGCCTTCCGCAAGGAAATCGACCGCGAAACCCTCGACGATCTGGAAGCCACACTACTGTCCGCCGATCTCGGCACCGCGACCACTGCAACCGTCCTGCAAGCTCTGCGCGAAAAAGTAGATCGCAAGCAGGTAGCGAACGTCGACGAACTGAAGCGCGTCTTAAAGGAAGAGCTGCTGGCGATCCTCAACTCCACCAACGAGAGACCGGTGCAGAAAGTCGACGGCGAGCCGGAAGTAATTCTGGTTGTCGGCGTGAACGGGACCGGCAAGACCACCTCCATCGGCAAGCTGACCCACTTGTTGCGCGCGCAGGGCAAGACCGTGTTGCTGGCCGCGGCCGACACGTTTCGCGCCGCCGCCATCGAGCAACTGGAGATTTGGGGCGACCGCACCGGCGCCGAAGTGATCAAGAACAAGCCGGGCGGCGATCCCGCGGCGGTACTCTTCGACGCCCTGCAGGCGGCGAAGGCGCGCAAGACGGATTACGTTATCGTCGATACTGCCGGCCGCTTGCACACCAAGACCAGCCTGATGGCCGAGCTGGAAAAGATGCGGCGCACGGCACAACGCTTCAGTGCCACTGCTCCTCACGAAACGCTGCTGGTGATGGACGCCACCACCGGACAGAACGGACTGCAACAGGCGCGGCTGTTCACCCAGTCGGCGGGCGTGACGGGGATTGTCCTCACCAAGCTCGATGGGACGGCCAAGGGAGGCGTCGTGGTCGCCATCTGCAAGGAACTTGGCCTGCCCGTGCGCTATGTCGGGGTAGGCGAGAAAGCCGGCGACCTGCTGCCGTTCAATTCGCAAGACTTCGTGAACTCACTGTTCGACTAACAACTTTGCACTTGACAATCACGTGATTATGAGATAAAACTTCGCCTGTGACTTGGAGTTGTCTATGAACGTTCACGTGCATGAAGAGGTTCTGCGAGCGGCTAAACAGATTGCGAGTCAGCGCGGCGATTGGACTTTTGCGCCCTACGAGGTAGTGCAGGCTTTGCCAACATTGAATGAGAGTTCTGTTCGCACTGACATAGTCAGCCGTTGTTGTATTAATGCCCCAAAGAACCACCTCCGACAATGGGACTACTTCCGTCGGGTGGGTCACGGCCGCTATGAAGTTCGCTCCAAGTACCGAGATATGCGGATTGCAGCGACCGCAACCCCGACTATTTCGACCATCTCGTCAGATATATCGAGATCCGAACGGACAGAATTCACGCATCCTGCACGACGCGATGTGATTCATGCCGTCATCCATGCTGGTGAGGACGCATTCACTGCGGAGTGCCTGGAAGTTGCGGCAGTTACGCAAGGGAACACCTTGGATGAGGTGGTTCGCAATTTGAACGAGGCGCTTGCTCTTTTTCTCGAGGGAGAGGACCTGGCTGCCCTCGGATTGTCAGACCAGCTGCGAGTCCAAATGATTTTCGAGATGCCTCTGAGCCGATGACCAGGCTCCGGCACCTGTCCGCGCGCGAGGTTTTGAAGGCACTCGGTAGTTTCGGTTTTCATGTCGTCAGTACCCGAGGGAGCCATGCCAAGCTCCGACGCATCCTTCCGAGTGGCGAACGGCAGACGCTCGCTGTACCTTTGCACAAGGTCCTCGCCACTGGCACCCTTCAAGCCATATTTCGGCAAGCGTGCCGCTACATTCCGGAAGCAGACCTGAAACCGTGGTTTCACGGAAGGCCGGTGAGTAGCCCACATGTCTAGTGGAGAACAAACGCGCGACGAGCAATTCATGCAGCAAGCCCTGGAACTTGCCTGCCAGGGCGTGGCGCTCGCCTCTCCCAATCCCTGCGTCGGAGCGTTGCTGGTCGCTGCTGATGGCGAAGTCGTCGGCCGCGGCACTCACCTCTACGAAGGCCGCAAGCACGCCGAGGTATTGGCCATCGAGCAGGCGGGCAAGCGCGCGCGTGGGGCTACGCTTTACCTGAACCTCGAGCCCTGCTCCCATACCGGACGCACCGGTCCCTGCACCGACGCCGTGATCGCTGCCGGAGTGAAACGCGTGTTCGCCGCCCTGCGCGATCCCAATCCCAGCGAAGGCGGCCGCGGACTGGCAAAATTGCGCGAAGCCGGAATCGAAGTGCACGAGGGGCTTTTCGAAGCCGAGGCCAAGAGGCTGAACGAGGCCTTCGCCAAGTACATTCGCCGCAAGATTCCCTTCGTCACCTTGAAGACGGCGATGACTCTTGACGGCAAGATCGCTCCGCCTCCCGGCGATGCCGAATCCGATTCGGGTCTTGGCTCGCTTGCTCCGAGCGGTGGCTGGATCACCAGCGTAATGGCGCGAGCACATGTACACGAAATGCGTCACGCCAACGACGCCATCATGGTCGGAGTCGGCACCATCATTGCCGACGATCCTTTGCTGACCGACCGCACCAGCCTTCCCCGCCGCCGGCCTCTGCAGCGCGTGGTGCTTGATTCGCGCCTGCGCTTGCCGCTGGAGTCGCGCGTAGTAAAGACCGCGCGCGACGACCTCATTGTGTTCTGCTGTTTCGCGGAGGAGAATAAACGGCGTGAGCTCGAAGCACGCGGCGTCGTGGTGGAGCAAGTTCCCATGCGCCGGCCTCCCGACGATGGTACCCTCGTATTCCCCAGCGCGTCACCGGGGATCGATGGCCGGCCCGATCTCGACCGCGCGATGGTGAGCCTCGGCGAGCGTCAGATCACCAGCCTGATCATCGAAGGAGGAGCCATGGTCAACTGGGCCGCGCTCTCCGAAGGCATCGTGGATAAGATTTTCTTTTACTACGCACCCAAGATCCTGGCGGGAACGGGTTCGATTCCGTTTGCCCTGGGCGCGGGCTATCGCCGCATCAGCGAAGCGGCTTCCGTCAAGTCGCTCACACTACATCGCTTCGGAGAAGACTTTGCGGTCGAGGGCTATCTGCGCGATCCTTACGAGGATGAGATTCGGCTGGTGCCGCCGTCGTAGCTCTGCTGCGACGATCGCTCCAAAACACTTCCATCGGCCAGAGGTATACTGCTCGCGATGCCTACATCAATAATGAAAGATCCGGTTACCTGGCTTTATCCTCCAATCGAACCCTATAACACAGGTCGCCTCCAGGTTTCACCCGTCCACGAGATCTACTTCGAGGAAAGTGGCAATCCCTCCGGCAAGCCGGTGGTCTTCCTGCACGGCGGTCCGGGCGGCGGCTCCGAGCCCAAGCAGCGCCGCTTCTTCCATCCCGAAAAATATCGCATCGTCAATTTCGATCAGCGCGGTTGCGGCAAGAGCACGCCCTACGCATCTCTGGAAGCCAACACCACCTGGGACCTGGTCGCCGACATCGAAAAAATCCGCCAGCATCTGGGCATCGAGCGCTGGCAGGTGTTCGGCGGATCCTGGGGCTCCACGCTCGCCCTCGCCTATGCCGAAACGCATCCCGATAGGGTTGCCGAACTCGTCCTCCGCGGCATCTTCCTCCTCCGCAAGCAGGAGATCGACTGGTTCTATCAGCGCGGCGCCTCGGTACTCTATCCCGACGCCTGGGAACCGTACCTGGCCCACGTCCCCGAGGCCGAGCGCGGCGATCTGCTCTCCGCCTACCACCGGCGCTTGACCAGCGACGTTCCTGCGGTGCGCCTAGCGGCTGCGAAAATCTGGAGCGGATGGGAGGGTGCTACCTCCAAGCTGCTGCCCGACGCCGACTTCACCAGCCACTACGAAGAGGATGAGTTCGCCCTCGCCTTCGCGCGCATTGAGGTCCATTACTTCGCCAACAAAGGTTTCTTCGAAACCGACGATCAGTTGCTGCGCAACGCCGCGCACCTCCGCCACATCCCTGGGGTGATCGTGCAGGGCCGCTACGACGTTGTCTGCCCCATGGAAAGCGCCTGGGCGCTTCACCGGGCGTGGCCTGAAGCCGAGCTCATCATTACTCCCGATAGCGGCCATAGCGGCTTCGATCCGCCGAATAGTCGCGGCCTGGTGGCAGCGACCGACAAGTTTGCCGGCTAGCCTGTTCGCTAGAGTCAGGCTCTCTCAGCCGGGAAAGGCTTTTTTCAGCAGTAACGCGAGGTCATCATCATGTTTACCGGATTAGTTGAAGAAGTGGGAACCATTGCCAGCATCGTGGAACGCGGGGGAAATCATCGTATCACCATTCACGCTCCCAATACCGCGAAGGAGCTTCATGAAGGTAACAGTGTCGCCGTCAGCGGCGTCTGCTTGACTGCGCTCGACATCAAGCCAGACTCCTTCTGCGCCGATCTTGCGGCGGAAACCTGGAGACTGACGTCGTTGTCCCGCATCACCGACGGCGCGCAGGTCAACCTCGAACTGCCGCTCAAGGCCGATGGCCGCATGGGCGGCCACATGGTGCAGGGGCACGTCGACGGCACTGCGCGCTTCGTCGCCCTCGAACCTATTGCCAATGCCGACGATTTCTGGCTACTGTGCGACATCCCCGAGGACCTGGAGAAATATGTGGTCTTCAAGGGATCGATTGCCGTCGAAGGCATCAGTCTCACGGTCGCCAAGCTGGAAGGGCTGCGGCTCACCATCGCCATCATTCCGCACACCGTGAAGATGACGAACCTGGCGTCGTTGAAGCCCGGCGATCCGGTCAACATCGAGACCGACATCGTCGCCAAGTATTTGGAGAAGTGGACCCGGCGGGACGAGCAGACGGGAGCGCTCACGGTCGATCGGCTGGTGGCGCAAGGATTCTGAATTTGGTTCACCACAGGGACACAGAGACACAGAGGACTTCTATCTCAGAACTCCTGGTGCTTTGTATATCTTGCTGGTGAAATTGTTCCTGGCGGTTGGCGTGCGGTTCTACGAAGAGGCCCTACGGCAAGAGAAAGAGAATTTCTATAAATTTCTCTGTGCCTCTGTGTTTCCGTGGTGAATACGTTCTTCTAAGGCGCTTCAAAGCGCGGCTGGTGAGGCGGCCGCCGTGCGCCAAAGTATTTTTCGAAGTCCATCGAATCCAGCTCCAGAAACTCCTGCACGATGGGCTCCTGGCACTTGGACATCTCCGGAAATGTTCCGAAGAAGATGGCCTTGGCCTCGTGCAAGAACAGCAGTCGGTCAGCCAGCTTCTTGGCCAGAGCCATATCGTGCGTCACCACAATGCTAGTAAGCTTCAACTGCTTTTTGAGCTTCTTGATCAGGTCGCCCAGCAGGTGGGCCATCAGCGGGTCGACCATGGTCGTGGGCTCGTCGTAGAGCACCGCGTCGGGCTGCGCCGCCAGCGCGCGAGCGATGGCCACGGAGCGCTTCATTCCGGTCGACAGATCCGAAGGCAGCAGATCGCGGAACTCGCGCACTCCCACCATGTCGAGCAAGCCGTCGATGATCTGGTAAATCTGCTCCTCTTCGAGTCCACCGCGCTCGCGCAAGGGAAACGCCACGTTCTCGCCGACGGTCAACGAATCGAAGAGCGCTCCGTTCTGAAATACCATAGTGACTTTCTTGCGGATGCGCTCCAGATCGGGCTCACCGTAGTCAGTGATGTCTTCGTGGGCTACCCAGATTCTCCCTTTGTCCGGCTTAAGGAATCCCATGATCTCGTGCAACGCGACCGATTTGCCGACACCGCTTCGTCCCAAGATGCAGACGGTCTCGCCGGGCATGACGTCGAAGCTGACGCCGTCAAGCACTACGTTGCTGCCGAATGCCTTGTGCACATCTTGAAATTCGATGTAGGGCTTGGCTTCGTTCACCGGGGCGCGATGCTCCTTTTCATGGACTGCAACGTCGTGGGCAGAAACTACGGATTCTTGCCGCCGAACTTCTTGGTATTCCTCGGCGGTGTTGACGTTCTTGAAAACCGCCGTCGAAAATCCGGCGCTAACGATTTCGCGCCCGGAAATCTGCCGTGTCGGAACCTGCGAAAACAAGTTACCGATTTTGTAGTCACCGCTTTGCAGTGCCTGCTCAGCTTGTGCGCTCACTTCGCGGCGATACACCGCGCACAGCGGCTGCAAGCCGCCGAGAGCATCGGGAACCACGATCAGCGCGTCCGTCGCTCTTGCCTGCTCTACTAGCCACGCGAGAAATTTCTCATTCATCAGTGGCATGTCGACCGACAGGATCAGGTTCAGCTTGGTCTCGGTCGCGCGCAGCGCGGCGTGAATCCCGCCGAGCGGTCCGCAACCGGGGTAGACATCTTCGACCACCTCGCCAAACGCCGCATATCGATCCCGCGGGCCAACAATAAATGTTTTCCCGGCACCCGCCGCCGCCGCGGTTTGCAGGGCGCGCTGCAGCAAGTTCTGCTCGCCAAAAGACAGCAGTGCCTTGTCGGAGCCCATGCGTGAGCTGCGGCCACCGGCCAGGACAAAAGCAGTTACATCTTCCACGCCGACATCATACCGGAATCCGCTTTCCCAATCTGCTCTTCGCTTTTCGCCTTTCGCCAGAATAAACGCCAGGCTTGATCGGTTGTCGCGGAGCGCGCCTTCGCCTGCAGGAGTTCCGCATCTGCCGAGACTTGACGTTTAGCAAAAAGCGAATAGCGTCCTTTACGCGTGTGCCGGCTTGAAGGTGCTGGTTTTGGGAATGCAACCGTTGATCTCGATGGCCACGATGCGTCCGGAATGGTCCAGTTCGAGCGTTGCGGGAGCGTTGAAAACAGCGTCGCCACTCAGGCCGGGGAGCGCAATGAACACGCGGTTTTCCACGCAGGCCGCCGTGGGATCACGCCTCAAGAATGACAGCGCATGATCGTTGCGGCACATTTTGGGCAGCATGAAGCTGAGGTCGGCAACGTCACCGGTTTCGGAGACTGAAAGCGCCGCTTCGACCGAAATCCGTGACTGCACCTCATCGCCCTCCACCTCGACCTGAGGCTTGAAGCAGATGTAGTACTCGAACCCGGATTCAGGATCGAACGGGCTGCGATCCACCTGAAATGCCATAGGCGGCCTCCTCTGCTGCCGCGCAACTTGGGATTGCATACTAAATCAACCACGGCCCAGGTGCAAAGTCGCGAATGTTGTCATTGGTGGTTTCGCGGCCTTGAGCCGAAAAAAAATGATCGCGCGGCTCGTTGAGCATTCCTCCGGCAAAATCCTCCCGCTCCCAATTCAAGGCGGTGATCGTGATCCCGTGAGGGCTCTGGTATATTTCGGTGATAGCCGATTTCGGTCCCAGGATGCCCATCTTCTCGCCTACAGAGTTTGCGAAGGAACAAGTTACGGCGGTGCAGGATTACTCCCTGCTCGCCGGCCGATCACTCAGCAACGTGTTTGCGCGTCCTCGCTATTTCGCGGACACCATCATGCAAGCCGATCTCATCGGTGTGGGCTCGCTGCCCATCGTCGTCCTCACCGGTTTTTTTACCGGCGCGGTTCTGGCGCTGCAGACCTCCAGCACGTTGCAACAGTTCGGATCGCTTTCGTTGACGGGAAAGCTGGTGTCGCTCTCCATGGTGCGAGAGCTGGGGCCGGTGCTGACCGGCTTGATGGTGGCCGGGCGCAACTCCAGCGGCATGGCCAGCGAACTGGGCTCCATGCAAGTGACCGAGCAGATTGACGCCATGCGGTCCATGGGAGTAGATCCCTCCAAGAAATTGGTTACGCCACGCGTGATCGCCAGCTCGGTCATGCTGTTTTTTCTCAGCATCATCTCCGACTTGGTCGGACTGACTGGCGGCTTCATGATTTCCTACATGCTGCTGGGACTCGATGCCAACCAGTACTGGACCACCGCTTACCAGGCGCTACGCTTCGGCGACGTCTTCATGGGCTTGTGCAAGCCGGTGATGTTCGGCTTCATCATCGCCAGTATCGGCTGCTATTACGGACTATCGGCCAAGGGCGGCACGCAGGGCGTGGGCAGGGCGACCACGCAGGCGGTGGTGGCGGCCTCGGTGCTCATTCTGGTCAGCGATTTCTTCATCACCCGGCTATTGATGGGAGTGTTCCAGTACTGACCACCATGTCGATCCTTGCCCCACCCTTGGAGCAACTCCAGCCTTCCGTGTCCGCCTCGGGAGAGCCCGTCATACGCTTCGAAGATGTTGCCATCGCCTTCGATCATCCCGTGCTGGAGGGTATTTCGTTCCAACTGCCGCGGGGCGAAACCAAAATCCTGATGGGGGTCGCAGGCACCGGAAAAACTCTAATCCTAAAACTCGCCATGGGCTTGTTGAAGCCCGACTCGGGTGTCATTAAATTTCTCGACAGTGACATCACCCAAATGCCGGAGCAGGAGCTGTTTGCGCTTCGCCGCAAGATTGGAATGGTGTTTCAGGAAAGCGCGTTGTTCGATTCGCTGACCGTTGAGGAGAACGTTGCCTATCGTCTGATCGAGGAAACCGGACGGGTCACGGATGAGATCCACGCTCGCGTGCTGGAAGCCCTGCGCTTCGTCGAACTGGAGCACACGGTCAAGCTGTTTCCGGCGGAGCTTTCCGGCGGCATGCGGCGACGAGTGGCGATTGCGCGCGCCATCATCACCCAGCCCGAAGTGCTGCTCTACGACTCGCCCACCGGCGGACTCGATCCGGTGACGTCCAACACTATTATCGAGCTGATCGTGAAGCAGCGCGACGTTTACCAGACCAGCTCCCTGCTGGTCACCCATCGTCTGCAGGACGCGTTTACCATGGCCAGCCACTACTTCGATCGCGAGCAGAACAAGATGGTGCCGATCGCTAACGGCACCTCCCGCGATGTTCACACCAAGTTCCTGATTCTTCGCGACGGCAAAATCATTTTTGAAGGGACCGCTGCAGACCTGCTGCGCTGCAACGATCCCTACATTCGCGAGTATTTGAGTTAGGCTCCCTGCTTGGCTGTCGCGGCTCGCATGCGAGCGAATTCGGCCATGCGCTTCCGGATGACCGTAATGCGCTCCTTGCCTTCGGGAGAACTTTCCACGACCTTCTGCACGTTCTTCAAGAATTCAGGCGCGTTTGCCTTCTGGCGGAACTCCTCGACATACGGCTGCATGATCGAGTAGACAAAATACATTTCCTGCAGCGTGTCGTAGGCGAGCGCCGCATTTAGGGTCCCGTGAACAATCAACGCCGCTACCATCTCCCAGTAGCCGTACACTTGCCGCAGATATGCGTTTTCTTTGACGCCGAAGTTCGAGACAACGGCCAGCACATCGTCAATGGATGCTGGCGAAAAAGTGGCCACGAAGTTTCGCGCTTCGCGCATTACGGGCTCGCGGCGCAAATCATAAAGTTTCAGGATGAGTTCGGCATCTTGCTGATTGGCTTGCGAGTTGCTCATGAATCCTCCAGATTGGATCTAGGTTGGAAAAGCCGTGGTTGCGACGGCTTCCTGATTGACTTGCGATTGTTTGCCAGTCCGAATCGACTTCAGCAAACGCTACTTTTGTTGGGGCGGTTTCGGCATGTGCGCGAAAGCTTCCTTGGCGCGGCGCTCCATCTCTTCGGGCGTAACGTCTTCCACATGCTGTCCCAGCGCCCAGCGGTGACCGAAAGGATCGGTGATCTGGCCGTAGCGGTCGCCCCAGAACTGGTTTGCCAGCGGCATGGTAACGGTTGCGCCGGCGGCAACCGCCTGGTTGAACAAATGGTCCACATCTTCCGAGTAAAGATTCAACACCACGGGGCTGCCCCCCAGCGTCTTCGGCGAACCACAGCCAAAGCCCGGAAACTCGTCGGCCAACATTAGCCTGGAGTCCCCAATCTTCACTTCGGCGTGCATTACCTTGCCATCCGGAGTGAGATGAACGCCGGCGATCGTCGCTCCGAATGCCTTCTTGTACCACTCCACAGCTTTGGAACCATCGTTCACGATCAGATGCGCGGTGATGCTGTGAGTTCCTTCGGGCACGCCCTTCACTTTTTCTGCCATATCCTCACCTACCTTTCAAAATGATGCCCGGCACAGTGGCCGGGCGAATTTTTAGCGAAACCACAGAGAGACTATGATGCCACAGCTTCGGGCTTTACTTCCCGTGAATAATCACATTTAACCGGGCTTTCATCAGCGATTTTCTTCTTCCCGCGGCGCTTGGGCTCGTCGCTGTCCGCGCTCTCCGTCCGCTTGTTGTTGGGACAAACCAGGAAGCTTCCCGACTTCAGGTTTTTCTCCAGCAGATAGGGACTGCCACACTCGGGACACGGCTCGGCCACCAGCTTATACGCCGAGGTGAACTTGCACTTGGGATAATTGGAGCAGCCGTAGAACAAATTGCCACGGCGCGCTTTCTTCTCCGCCAGATCGCCGGTCTTGCACTCTGGACACTTCACTCCAATGTAGTTCTGCTTCACCCACTTGCATTCCGGATAACCGCTACAGGAAGTGAATTCCCCGAACCGGCCATGGCGCAGCAGAAGATTACGTCCGCACTCCGGACACTTCTCATCGAGCGGAATGTCCGGCACTTTCTTCGCCTGATCGAGCCGGCGCGTGGTCTTGCAATCCGGATAACCGGTGCATGCCATAAACTGCCCAAACCGCCCGCGCTTCAGCACCATGGGACGGCCGCAGTTCTCGCAATACTCTTCCTGCGTGGTCTCCTGCACGTCGGCGGAATCCAGGTCGGGCAGGTCGATGGGATTTTCCTTGGTGAAGGTGCAACTGTTGGGATCGGTCTTGTCGTAGGAACTGCAGGCGTAGAAGGAGCCGTGCTTGCCCCACTTGATGACCAGCGGCGAGCCGCACCGTTCGCACTTCTCGTCGGTCGGCTTCTCCATCCGCTTGACGTTCTCCATGTGCTTTTCGGCGTAATGGAGTTCCTTCTCGAACTTCTTGTAGAACTCGGCCAAGGCGTCCGTCCAGCGTTCTTTGCCGTCTTCAATCTCGTCGAGTTCTTCCTCCAGCCTCGCCGTGTACTGCGGATCGAAGATGTCCTTGAAGTTCTCCACCAACAGGTCGGTAACCACCAGGCCGATCTCGGTGGGGATAAATCTCCCGCCGATCTTCTGCACGTACTGGCGCTCCTGAATGGTGCTGATGATGGCAGAGTAGGTCGAGGGCCGGCCGATGCCGCGCTCTTCCAACTCCTTCACCAGCGACGCCTCGTTGAAGCGCGGAGGCGGCTCGGTGAAATGCTGCTCCGGACTCAAGCCTTTCAGCGTGAGCTTCTGACCTGCAACCAGCAGCGGCAACTTGTGTTTGAGCGCCTCATCTTCTTCGTCCTTACTGTCCTTCGACTCCTCATAGACTTTGAGGAAGCCTTCGAACTTCAGCACCGAACCAGTCACGCGGAAGCGGTAAATTTCGTTACCGTTTCTCGCGTCAATATCCACGGTCGTCTGATCGAAGACCGCGGGATTCATCTGCGAGGCCACAAAGCGCTGCCAGATGAGCTTGTAGACCTTGAACTCGTCTTCCTGCAGGAACTGCTTGACCGAATCGGGATGCCGAGCCACCGAAGTCGGGCGAATCGCTTCGTGCGCCTCCTGCGCCGCTTTTCTTGACTTGTAGGTGTTTGGCGACTCGGGCAGAAACTCCTTGCCAAAATCCTTGCCGATGAACTCGCGCACTTCGGCCAGCGCGTCGTTCGACACCTGAGGCGAGTCGGTGCGCATGTAGGTGATGAGTCCGACGGTGCCTTCTTCGCCTCCCAGATCGATGCCTTCATACAGGCGCTGGGCGATCATCATGGCGCGCTTCACGCTGAAACGCAGCTTGCGCGAAGCGTCCTGTTGGAACTTGCTGGTGGTGAACGGCGCTGCGGGGCTGCGGCGGCGCTCGCGCGTATCGACCGAACGGACAGCCCAGTCAGCCGTCTCCAGTGCGGTCTTGATCTTTTCGGCCTCTTCGCCGTTCGGGATGGCCGTCTTCTCTTCGCCGATACCCACGAACCGGGCGTCGAATGCCGGCGGCTTCTGACCTTGCAGATGCGCGTCGATGGTCCAGTACTCTTCCTTGATGAACGCCTTGATCTCGCGTTCGCGTTCGACAATCAGGCGCAGAGCGACGGTCTGCACGCGCCCGGCTGACAGGCCGCGACGCACCTTGTCCCACAGCAGCGGAGAAATCTGGTAACCGACCAGCCGGTCGAGGACGCGCCGGGTCTGCTGCGCATCGACCAGGTTGGTGTCGATGTCGCGCGGATGCAGAAAGGCTTCCTGCACGGCGCGCTTGGTGATCTCGTTGAAGGTCACCCGGCGGATGATGACCGCACTCTTCTTGGTTTTCTTCCCGTCAACCCGATCGCCGCCGAGCTCCTCGGCCAGGTGCGCGGCAATGGCCTCGCCTTCGCGGTCCGGATCGGGCGCCAGATAGATGGCATCCGCCGTTTTCGCCAGCTTCTTCAGCCTGGCGACCACTTTTTCCTTGCCGGGAATGACGACATACTCGGTGGCGAAGTGGTTGTCGAGATCGACCCCGAGCGACTTCTTGGGCAAGTCTTTGATGTGCCCGAGCGAGGCTTCCACCTCGTAGCCCGAGCCTAGATATTTTTGGATCGTCCTCGCTTTTGCCGGCGATTCGACGATGACTAAGCCTTTTGCCAATGGAACCTCAATGATTGCGGATTACGTTTAGAAGCTAGCACGGTTTCGCCGTACGGCGAAACCTGGCCGTCAGCCGTCAGCCGTCAGCTCTCAGCTAAACCACTACGGCTCAGTACCTTACTAGGGCCGCTAAGTGTTGCAGTTGGGTTATGTCCTATGTCGCGGTGGATACGTTTCAACAGCGAATTCAACATGCGCTTCACTTCGATCACGTTCGCATTCATATCCTCGTAGGGTTGAGAAGCAAGAAATCCAAGATCGTGTGCTAACAAAAGTTGGTATTCCACCTCACAGGCCGAGCCGAACGCGATCTGAACGAACCTTCCGAATTCTGGTTGAGTTCGCCCACATCCCTCCGCCAGGTTTGTAGCGACCGACGAGGCCGCACGCCGAATTTGGCTGGACAGACCAAACACTTCTGATCTCGGAAAGCCTTCAAGTCAACCGATACACTTCCAGCGTCAAACGATGTGCCTTGGTCCACACCTCCAGATTTCGAAAGTCTTGCACAGTTCACCCCCCTTCCCAAATTCTTGGTTTTAGCTGAAAGCCGACGGCTGACGGCTGATGGCCGCGAAGTCTCTACGCGCCGCCTACATCGCCTTCACGTAATACTTCCCCGGCAGCGCTTTGATCCGGCCGCTCAACTCCAGCTCGAAGAGAGCGCTGAATATCTCCGACGAAGACAGATGGGAAGCCAAACGCTCGACCAGCACGTCGATGTGGGTGGACTCGTCCGAACGCAATAATGCTAATATCCTTTTTTCGTGAGGCGGCAGTTCCGCCCCTTGAAAGAGTGATGCCGGACCCTGCTCCTCCGATGCAGGCTGTTCCGGAGGGGTCAGCGCCAGGCGCGTATCCGCCGGCAACTCCTCCCACACGTCTTCCCAGGTGGCCACCAGCGCAGCGCCCTGCTTTATCAGCGTGTTAGGTCCCCAGGAGAGCTTGTTGGTCACATTGCCGGGGACCGCGTAGACGTCTCTTCCCTGCTCCAGCGCGCAACGGGCGGTCACCCGGGTTCCGCTATATTCTCCGGCCTCGAGGACCAGGACGCCGACCGCTATGCCACTAATGATCCGGTTGCGAATGGGAAAATTCTGCGGTGCCGGAAAGGTGCCCAGCGGAAACTCGCTGAGGACCGCCCCACCCGAAGCGAGGATCTGCTCCGTGAGCTTCTGGTTTTCTTTGGGATAGACAACGTCGATTCCCGTGCCCCAGATGGCAACGGTGCGACCGTGAGCATTCAGCGCGCCGCGATGAGCGGCGGTATCGACTCCGCGGGCCATGCCGCTAAATATGATGAGTCCGCGAGCCGCCAGGTCGCAGGCCAGCCGCTCGGCCATGCCCACGCCATAAGGCGTCGGATGCCGCGTCCCAACGACCGCAATTCCCGGCTGGTCTATAATTTCTGCGCGTCCCTTAAGATAAAGCACGAGCGGCGGATCATAGATTTCCAGCAGCCGCCGAGGAAACTCTGCGTCACCCGGCACGATGATCGACGCACCCTCGTCGCGGGCATGGTCGTATTCCGCTGCAGCCAATTCCAGCGATTTCCCCAGCGCGATGCTTTGCGCCGCCGCGGCGGGCAGTCCAGCCGCTTCCAGCTCCGTCAGCGATGCGCTGTACAGCCGATCAATGCCGCCGAAGCGCTCCACTAACTTCCGGCCTCGGCCCGCACCGACTCCCGGCGTCAAGGAAAGGGCCAGCCACTGCAACTTGCGAGCGAGGGCAAAATCTTCCGCCCGGACGGGTGCTTCAGCGTTCATGCCAGACTCCACGTGATTAATTAACCTTTGGGCGGAGGGTAACCTTAAGGCTGGTTACCGTCAAGGATGCTCGTCACTGAACCGGGTGAATGGTCGCTAAGGGCCTGGTGAGAAGTCCCACGTTCGTAATATGCATTTATCATCCCACCGAAGCGAAGCGGAGGGATATGCGGCCACAGCCCTGGGTTACGCAATGACTTCTGCCGCCCCCACGACATCGTTTTGTTAGACTCAATCCTTCATGCCGGGCCTACGTATCTCTGCCATTTCCTTTCTCAATACCGCACCCCTGATGTGGGACTTCGAACACGGCGACGCCGGCCGGGATTTCGAAATCGAATACACGATTCCCTCCGCCTGCGCCACTGCGCTGGGCTCGAACCAGGCCGACATCGGCATCATTCCGGCCTTCACCTATGCGCAAATCCCAGGCTTGGTGATTCTCCCCAACATTGCCATAGCTTCCAAGGACAGGGTGCGCTCCATCCTGCTGGTCAGCAAGAAGCCAATCGAAGACATACGCACGGTAGCGACCGACACCTCGTCGCGAACCTCAGTTGCTCTTTTGCAGGTGCTGTTCGCGAAATTTCTTGGCGGCCCGCGCGAGTTGACGCCCCACGTTCCTCAACTGGAAGCAATGCTAAGGGAGCACGACGCCGCACTGCTCATCGGAGATGCGGCTCTGGAAGTCGAGTCGATTCCTGGCTACCACTTTTACGATTTGGCGCACTTGTGGCGCGAAGCCACGGGCCACGCATTTGTCTTCGCATTTTGGGCTTTGCGACTGGATTCGCTCGCTCGTAAGCCGAAAGGCCTGGACCTGGCCAAGCTTTTTCAAGAATCGCGTGACCACGGTCTGCAGCCTGAGCACGTCGACACCATTGCGCGACAATGGTCTCCGAAGCTGCACCTCGGCGAAGCCGACATCCGCAGCTACCTGACCGAGAACATCCACTACTTCCTGGATCGCGAGAACCACGCCGGCCTCAAGCTGTTCCTGCAATACTCGGCTGAAATAGGGCTGATTCCCGCGCCGCCCGATCTCCGCTTTCTCGGTCCGGTAGCGTTTGGCAGCGCGCGAAAATAATTCAGAGCAATTTCTTCCAGATCCCGGTTGTCATTTAGCGTTTGACCTGCTCCTTCATGGTCTGTTCTGCTTCTAAGGAAGAGAGCTTCCGCCGCCTTACTGACAGATGACGATTTATCTCCTCGCTGCCGCCACGGTTAAGAAGACGATCTGGCACGCTGTTCGGCGCTTTGGCGGTCCAGGGCTGATTGCGCTGGGTCTGCTGGACAACTCTGTAATTCCTCTTCCCGGCAGCATGGACGCATCCACCATTCTGCTGGCGGCGGCGCGACATGAACCCTGGTGGTACTACGCCATCATGGCGACTATCGGCGGCGTTCTCGGCGGATACGTCACCTATCGCCTCGGCCTCAAGGGCGGCGAGGGCGCGTTGGAGAAGAGACTCTCGAAAAAGCGCGTCGCTCAGGTCTACCGCATCTTTCGTCGCTATGGATTCTGGTCGATTGCGGTCAGCGCCGTCTGTCCCCCTCCCATGCCCATCGTTCCCATCCTTATCGCCGCTGGAGCGCTGCAATATCCGCGCAGAAAGTTCTTGACCGCACTGACGCTAGGGCGGGGTGTGCGCTATACTCTGCTGGCTTATCTGGGCTTCCACTATGGAAGCCACATTCTCCGCTGGCTCGGAAAGTATTACCAGCCGCTGCTCTACGTCTTGATCGCGCTCGCAGTCGTGGCCGGACTGGTAGCTTTGTACTACTGGCTGCGCTACAAGCGACGCGGCAAGGACCGCCCCAGGTCCCGGCCAGTTCAGAAACCCGCGTGATGGCGAACACGCAACGATGGTTGAGCAAAACGAAGCCGCCGAGTTTTGGGGGAACCCGGCGGCGCTTGTACCCTAGTCTCGCTCGATCGCGGGGCGCTAGTAGGCGAAGTAGGGTCCCGTCCCTCCCGGCGTGCTCATGTTCTCAATCGCAGTGAACACGTTTCTGCCGTAGAAGAACGACAAACCCCAGTCGAAGGCACCCGAGTTGACTCCGCCTAGAGTGCTGAACGCGCTGTTACTGCCGCTGAAAAGATTGTTCGTATTCTCAATACTGAAGCTGACCGAAATCTGACTACCCAGCGGGCCTGACACGCTCTGCCCCTGGTTGCTTGCCGTGAGATTGTCGGGTGATGTCGTCGGGCAGTACCATGCGCTCAGTTGGCCACTGCACGTTGGTATGCCGGTGGTCGCGGAGTCCAGGAAGAAGTATCCGTTGGAACCGCTGTCAACAAAGCTTTGGGGATACGATTCGGGTACGCCGCTGGAGCCGGTAAACGTGGTAATGAAATCGCCGGCGTTGTTTCCGCTGTCGGGCACCGGGTAAACCGTCGCGCCTCCTAATCCATTGTTCGATTGCGTGCCAATACCAAAGATCAGGAAGCCGTTGGCGGTAGCCAACCCGCCGTCGGGTACGGACTCCAATTGGACCAGGACACCGTTATTGTCGGTCGCAAACAGAGCAGCCGGGTTCGGCACCTGTTGTGCCAAGGTGGCCGTCGTGGGAGTGCAGCCTGACGAGGTGCAGCCATAGTAAAAATAGGGATTGGTCGAATTGGTAACACAATACGGGCCACAGTCTTGCTGGAAGAGTCCCACCCCAATGAGGGCGTTGGCTCCGAACGCGTCCACGCTGCCGCCTTCATTGCCACTTCCTCCCGTCGGGTTCTGGCTGGAACAAGTCGGTGGAACCGGCGGCAAGCTGGACGCCGGAATCATGATTTGCACGGGCACGGCGGAAGCCGTTTCGCCCGCGACCGTAATGTCTGCAGTAGCCACCGGTCCCCACACGAAGCCATCCGCGAACACCAGACATTCATCGAGAGGATTACCGCCGGAATCGTTTTCTGGAGGCAGCGAAATGGTCAGTACGCTGGAAATAATGCGCAAGCCTGAAGATCCGGTGTCGACCTGCACATGATCGATGGTCTGACACTGCGTCGTGCTTCCCGGCACGCAGACCGTGACCGTGACGAAGGCCACGTTGGCAGAAGTAAAGTTCGCCGGGTCAGGTCCAGCATCTACGATAATCGGCGCCACGTTGGCACCTGCCGTTATCGGGTTGACCGTAACTGATGCCGTCCCGGACTTCGTCGCATCCTGCGTCGATGTTGCCGTCACCGTTACAGTTGTTGGCGAGGAGACGATGGGCGCGGTGAGGACGCCGGACGCTGAAATCGAGCCCGCAGTTGCGCTCCAGGTCACGGACGAACTGAAGCTCCCCGTTCCCGTCACCGTCGCCGAGCATTGGCTGGTTTGGCCTGATGAGACAGTAGACGGCAAGCAGCTCACGCTCACCGCGGTGATCGATCCCATCGGGTTGACCGTAACTGATGCCGTACCTGACTTCGTCGCATCCTGGGTTGAAGTTGCGGTTACCGTAACGGTGGTCGCCGAAGAGACAGTGGGTGCCGTAAGCAGTCCAGTGGAGGAGATAGTAGCGTTGTTGTTAGCGGTCCAGGTCACGGCTGAACTGAAGTTTCCCGTTCCCGTCACCGTCGCCGAGCACTGGCTGGTTTGACCTGACGATACGGTCGATGGCGAGCAACTCACGCTGACCGACGTGACAGTGCTTGACGTATTACTGCCACCACCGCTGCTTCCACAAGCAGCCAGCAGCGACAGACTTGCCAGCACCAGCAAAAATCCTAGTTTGCGCACGCGATTGTCTCCTTCAGCGAATCTCGCTGGCTTGGACGCCTTGCGGCACTAATTGTGGAACGTAGGCCACACCATGGAAGCTGCGCATGTGCCCCGTCTGATTCAGCACGAGTCCGGGCGTCTGAATCACCAAGGGACCGCGCCCACGTCGCACCGGTACTCCGTCTGGCTGCGTCTGGGTAGCTGCTCGCTGCTCCGCAGCCTGCTGCGCCTGCTGGTAGTAGGCGCCGAGCAACAGCTCGAAGTTAGGAGGAAATTGGCCTTCCCACGCCACTCCGAAGACGGCGCCGCCGGGGGTGACAAACTCGCGCACTTTGGCTCCCGATGACATCGTGATCTCGTGCAGAACGTAAGTGCGATTGTCGGTGCTGTGCAGCGTCCCTTTCATTCTGGCTTGGTCCGTAAGAACGGAAGCTGCGTTATCGCCCAAGGCCGCCCAAGCGGGAAACGGGAGCAGCAAAAGAAATGACGCGAGCAGAATGCTGGCGCCACTTGCAGTACGAAGTCCAACCCACCTAAGAGGCTTCATGGTTCCTCCTCCACAGCGGCCCAGAAAGCCAAGTCGTCCTCCGGGAGGCTGTGAAACCTAATTATCCTGCATTTTTCATCTGACAAACGTAAATTCGCCAGAACTCCGGCTTTATAAACTCGCTTTCGGGAACATTGTTTCGCGCTGCATTATGTTCAATTCAGGTTATTCGCGCGGCTTTAGTCTCGCCGCTTCTGGTTGCTCGGCTTCCCTACCGAGTCTGAGAACGCTAGAATGATGAGTGGGATTGTAGGTTGCTGGATGTCACCCTTTTATGTCTCTGACCAAAACTGAAGCGCTGGAGATGTATCGCTCCGATGATCTGATTGGCATCGGCATGGAAGCCGATGCGGTGCGGCGCCGGCTGCATCCGGATGGGGTGGTCACCTACATCATCGACCGCAACATCAACTACACGAACTTTTGCACCGAGTACTGCACCTTCTGCGCCTTCTATCGCCCACTGAAAGGCAAGCTGGCAAAAGAAGGCTACATTCTCGACTTCGAGACGATTTACGACAAGGTGCGAGAAACCGTGGAGCTGGGCGGCACCGGCGTGCTGCTGCAGGGCGGACTTCATCCCGATTTGAAGATCGAGTGGTTTGAAGACTTGCTCCGCGGCTTGAAACAGCGTTTCCCGCAGGTCCACATGCATTGCTTCTCGGCCTCAGAGATTATCTGCATCGCGGAAGTCAGCGGGCTCAGCATCGAAGACACGATCAAGCGACTGCGCGATGCCGGACTCGATTCCATCCCCGGCGGCGGCGCCGAAATTCTGGACGACGAAGTGCGCTACAAGATCGCGCGCCTCAAGTGCCTTACCGACGACTGGCTCAACGTTCATCGTACGGCGCACAAGCTCGGCATGAGAACCACGGCGACCATGATGTTCGGCGTGGGCGAAACCTACGAACATCGCATCAATCATTTCCAGGCCATCTACGATCTGCAGGAAGAAACCGGCGGCTTCACCGCATTCATCCCCTGGTCGTTTCAGCCGCAGAACACGTCTCTGGGCGGACGCGGATGGGACGAGGCCACCGCTGTCGAATACCTGAAAACGCTGGCGATCGCGCGCATCTTCCTCAGCAACTTCGAGAACGTTCAATCGAGTTGGGTCACGCAAGGGCTGAAGGTCTGCCAGACCGGCTTGCGCTTCGGCGGCAACGATGTAGGCTCGGTGATGATCGAGGAGAACGTGGTGCGGGCGGCCGGGGTTAGCAATTGCACCACGGAAGAAGAGTTGCGGCGCATCATCCGCGATGCCGGTTTCCGTCCCGCCCAGCGCGACACCCTGTACACGAAATTTTTCTTGAACTGAGGATCTGAACCTATTTCGGTTCGGAACAGTGACCTCAGCCGGTCGTTTCCCGCTCGAGCACGTCGAAAAGGCGGGCGGCATGAGGTGACGCGGCTCGTAGGCGAACTGGGTCAATCTTCTCAATTAGATCGAAGCCGTGAGCGGTCTTGCGGTACCTACCTTTTTGCGCATGTTGTGAGGCGTGTTCAAGTGCGCGAAAGACGTCTTGCTTTGAGATCAGTTCGATATTCGTTTGACCCGGCAATGAATTGCCTAGGAAACCTTGTCCGTAATAGGCAATCAGAGCTGCCTTATCCGCGAAAAACCAAGACTCCATAACCTCAACCATCAATTGAGCCTGATCGTCAGCGACCGCGTCAGGTCGACGCCACTGGTCCCCTACTCGCTCCGCTAGATGTTGCCAAGGGCTTTTACCTACTGGGCCTTCGGAATCTACCAGCAGGATAATGTAATCATCCCGGTGCTGTCTTAACGCTTCACAGAAATCTCGAAAGGTTGAGACGCGATCCCCCGAGGCTATCACCATGAACGATCCAGGAGGAATAATCTTCTCGAAGAACAATCGGAATGCTTTGCGACAGTCGCTCTTCGTGCTTCCTTGAAACCCACCTTCGAGATAAATTCGAACGCTCACCAGCGATTACCCCCGATTTCACCAGTGCGCCATAGCTGTCCCAGCGTGTAGCGTTTCAACCAATCCGAAAGTTGCTCCGAATTCAGCCGCTTTAGGATTGAGGATGCATTGCGTTTCTCGCAAACGATAACGGCGCTAGGGTTCCCCGAAAGTTCATCGACTAGTCCGTCAGAATGCGTCGTTACGATTAGCTGCATCCGCTCTGACGCGCTCAAGAGCAACTTCGCCAGTGGTTGAATCATATCCGGATGTAATCCCAATTCGGGCTCTTCTATGCACACCAGCGGCGGCGGGTCGGGGTGCAGCAAAATTGTCAGCAGAGAAAGCCAGCGAAGGGTACCATCTGATAGGCGGGAGGCGGGAATGGTAATTCCATTCTCCTCCTCAACGCGAACGTCAACCAATCCGCCTTGAATGGGCGTCAATATGTCTTCAGCCCCTTGGTAGAACATCTTCAAGTGACGCAGCAATTCCGGCTTCGCATTAGGCTCAGCTCGCAGCCGATTGAGCATAAGGCCAAGATTGCTGATGTCTTCTTCGAGAAAGTCATTCTTCTGTTCAGAGCCGTATAAATTACGAACTTCGGAATCGGGTCCAAAGTCCCAGTTTCTGTACAGCCGGAAGCTTCCGAAAAATCTGCCTAAGTACGTGACCTCCGGATACTGATCCGGATCTTGGCGTTGAGACAGTATCGACCTCTGTGGGTCTACTTCCTCGTGCTTGAGGGAGCGGGGCTGCCCGGCGACGTTAAGCACCGGGCGGCCACCGTTGTAATCAAAGTACAGATAGGGCCGCTCATGACCTTCATCTGGTTTTTCGTTTTCGATCTTTTCGTCCACGATTTTGAGCTGCGTGCCGGCCCTGGTGAACGACAGGCGGTACAGTAGTGTCCGCTTAACCCCGACGGGGTCAGCTTTTACTTCAAGAGTAGCCGTAACATTTTTAGCTTTCGGCTTCCCTTTCCACAACAACTCTGAGACTCCGCCGCTATCGGCCACCTCTTCCGAAAAGTCTTTGGGCGCACTCCGAAGCAGCCCAATGATCTCTATAAGATTCGACTTGCCGGAGCCGTTAGGGCCGATCAGCACGTTCAGGTCACTGAGCTCCACTTCGGGGGAGTCGGCACCAAATGACAAAAGATTCTGAACGCGCAGGCTTTTGAGTCTGTTCTTCTTCATGCTCTCTTAACGCCAACAACCCGACACTATATACCAAGCAGGGAGACCGAGCACGGCAGCCTCTTTCGGATGGCCTGCTTACTCGTGTTTAACGGGCGCTGTCTGTGGTGCGGGATGATTCAACAACGTCAGTTGCATTAAACGATCGAAATGCCAGACAGGAAGATTCTCTACCGCAGCGTGCCCAGCTTGGCTACCGGCCAGTATCCGAAGACTGCCTTGCCGTAGATGAAGTCTTCATCGACCGGGCCGAAATCGCGGCTGTCGTTGGACAGGTTGCGATGATCTCCCAGCACAAAGTAGCAGTGCGGTGGCACCACGGTCTCGGGATAAGAGCGCACGTCTTCGTAAACTTCCGGGACATACGTCTCGTGCAACCGGTGACCATTGACGTAAACCACGCCGTCGTCAATCTTCACCCGGTCGCCGGCAACCGCAATCACGCGCTTGATGTAGCTCTTGGCGGGATCGCGCGGGTAACGAAAGACAATCACGTCGCTGCGTTCGATAGGCTCCAGCTTGTAGACAAACTTATTGATGAAAACGCGTTCCTGGTCCTGCAGCGTCGGCATCATGCTGGTGCCTTCGACTCTTACCGGCTGGTAGAGAAAGATGATGAAGAACGCCGAGACGGCCAGCGAGATGATGACGTCCCGCAACCAGCCTGCGAGAAAAGGCTTCGCCCGCGACGGATCGGGCAATCCCGGCGCTGCATTGGCGTGATCCGAAGATGTACGGGGATTACCACCGGTCGGATTCTCTGGATTCGGGACGAAACTCATCTCAATGGTTTAGACGGCAACGAACCATTATAGTTTCAGCGGCAGCGCGCAGAACAGCGCTACTTGTGGATTTCGCTAACGGCCAAGAAAACCCTCCAGCCGCACCGCGCCCATCGCCATGGGCGACGGTTTGGGTACAGCTGCCTTTCTCCGATACAATGCATCGCTAGGATGTCCCTCATGAAGAGACCTGCAATACTCATATTGATAGCTTTGCTCGCCGTGGTTTGCGTCGCTCAGGGTGACCACGTTCCCGCCTTCAACACTGGCCCTTTGAAACCCGGCGAAGCATTGCCCGTCCTTCCCAAGGACCAATTGTGGGGAGAGGCTTTCAAGTTTCCGTATCAGGTACGCGCCTATGAACTGGCGGCCAAGATTCCCGGTGTGCTGAATCAAATGCCTTGTTATTGCTACTGCGAACGTATCGGCCACAGCAGCCTGCATACGTGTTTCGAGAGCGTGCACGGCGCCCATTGCGGAATTTGTATGAAAGAAGTCTTTTACACGTACGAGCAGACCAAGCGGAAGAAAACGCCCGCTCAGATCCGGGCCGGGATCATTAAGGGTGACTGGAAATCCATTGACTTGGAATCGGCAGCGAAGAGCGACTAACCCAACATTTCCGGCGCTTGCTAATTTATTTTCCGGTGCTTGCCTGATTTATAGAGTGGGTTGACGAGTTCCCCGGTTGCGGGTATAACTCAGCCAAACAACCTGCTTGTGATTTGGGGTTTTTCCACAGCCGCAGCGGTTCTCGGTCGCGAACGACCTAAGGGAAGCCACCGGATGAAGAAAAAAGTCGCTGGAAATGTTAAAGAAATAGCTTCCAAGCCTAAGAAAGATAGAAACTTATCGCCAGCAGCAGGCTCCGACAACAGCGGCCGAGGACCCAAGCCAATGAAACTAGCCGACGACCCCCGTTTTGCACAGGCTGTGCAAAACTATGAGGCTGGACTCAAAGCTCTCCAGGTACACAAATACGACCGCGCTAAGGCCTATTTCGAAAAGGTCGTCGGCGGACCCAGCCCAGAACTCGCCGACCGCGCCTCGGTCCACCTCAGTAGCTGCAACCAGCAGTTAAGCCGGGCCTCCACTACGTTCAAGACGCCTGAGGAACAGTTTGACTATGCCGTGTCGGTTATGAACATGGGCGACTATGTGACCGCACGCGAGAACTTTGAGACGCTGGTGAAGCGCGCTCCCCAGCTCGACTTTATCTGGTACGGAATGGCGTCTTTAAACTGCCTGACCGGCCACTTCCCCGAGGCCATCCAGAGCCTGAACGAAGCTATTCGTCTGAATCCCGCGAACCGCTACCAGGCACGCAACGACTCCGATTTCAAGAACCTGGCTGACGATCCCAGATTTACCGAACTACTCTATCCCGATAACAGCGCCGAATCGCCATCTGCGTCTGAAAAGTGGCATTACTAGCCGCCCGCGAATCGAGCAGAGCCATGCAGAACAATTCCGTCGCTGAAGTGCGGGCCGTGAATGTCGTCGCCATGGGCGGAGGCACTGGACTCTCCACCTTGCTGCGCGGTTTGAAACAGTACGTCAGGCCGACGGCGGCCGAAGCCGAGTCACCCAGTCTGCCTTCGATCGCAGACCTGTCGGCCATCGTCACGGTAAGCGACGACGGCGGATCCAGCGGACGGCTAAGGAGAGAACTGAACCTCCCTGCTCCCGGAGACGTGCGCAGCTGCATTGTCGCGCTGTCGGAGGAGGAAGCGCTGCTGTCGCGGCTCTTCCAGTACCGCTTCCCTGCCGGCGAAGGACTGGGCGGACACAGTTTCGGTAACCTGTTCCTTTCGGCGATGACCGCCATAACCGGCGACTTCAGCCAGGCGGTGAAACATTCCTCGGCGATTCTAGCCACTCGTGGCCACATTTATCCTGCCACCACCAGTAACGCGCAACTGTACGCCATCATGGACGACGGCTCCTTCGTGGGCGGGGAAACCAACATTACGGCTAGCGATCGTCGCATCGTGGAACTACGCATGGCGCCGGCCAACGCCAGACCGTTGCCGGCGGCGCTTGAGGCCATCGAGAATGCTGACTTAATCACCATTGGACCGGGATCGCTGTTCACCAGCCTGGTCCCAAACCTGCTGGTGCGCGATGTTTCCCGGGCGATTGCTAATTCGCGTGCCGTCAAGGTGTTCGTATGCAACCTGATGACCCAGGCCAATGAGAGTTTGGGCCTTTCCGCTGCCGATCACATTCGCGCCCTCTATAAGCACGCCCGCCATCGCTTCTTCGATTACGCGTTCGTCAATCGCTGCCCGGCATCTCCGGCTCTGGCCGCGAAGTATGCGGAAAAACAACAGTCGCAGATCGAGCCCGACGTGGAGCAAATAGAGGCCCTGGGGGTGAAACCTGTTCTGGGCGAGTATCTCCTGGAGGCGATGCGCCCGGATGGCTTGGTCGCCCGCCACAACACCTACCGAGTTGCGCAAGACCTGCTGCAGCTTATGATGGAGTTGCGCGAGTCCCCGGTACCTGCTCTGCGCCGGGACTCGTAGCTCGCTCGTACATCTGGAATCGAAATGCCCAAGCCTACTTCTACCTCTGCGAAAACCAAGAAGAAACCGGCCACATTTGCGGTTGCCATCCTGGCTGCCGGAAAAGGCACGCGGCTGAAGTCAAGCCGCCCCAAGGTGCTGCACGAAATCGGCGGCAAGCCGCTATTGGCCCACGTTGTGGCGGCGGCAGTGGAAGTCGTTCCTCCCAGTAGCATCTTCGCTATCGTCGGCCATGAGTCGGAGCGCGTGTGCGAAGCTCTGCGGTCCACCGGCATTAGTTTCATCCTGCAAAGCGAACAGCTCGGTACCGGACACGCCGTGATGACCGCCCGCGCCGCGCTACAGGGCTTCGATAACGTTCTCGTACTCTCGGGTGACGTGCCGTTAATTAAGGCGGAGACGATTGCGCGGGTCCGCGACTTTCATGTGGCGAGCCATGCGGCGATGACCATGCTCACGGCCGAGCCCGACGATCCTACCGGCTACGGCCGCGTCTTCCGCAAAATCGTACGCGGCAAAGAGACGGACGAAGTAGATCGCATCGTCGAACAGAAAGCGCTGCGCGGCAAGGAGCTGCAGCAGCGCGAGATCAACTCCGGCATCTACGCTTTTGCCGCTAAGCCTCTGTATGCGCACATCGGCAAGCTGGGAACCGACAATGCTCACCGCGAGTATTACCTGACCGACATCGCAGTGCTGTTGCGCAAGGCCGGCGAAAAGGTGCTGGCTTTGCGGGCCGACGATTCCAACGAAGTGCTCGGCATCAACACCCGTATGGAACTCGCGCAACTTGACGCTCAGCTTCGCAACCAGAAAGCAGGTGAGCTCATGCTGGCCGGGACCACGATCTTTCGCCCTGAGACATGCGACATCGATGCCGATGTCGAAATCGGCACTGACACCGTAATCGAGCCCTTCGTGCAACTGATCGGCAAGACAAGGATCGGCGCTGACTGCCGCATTCGCTCCTACTCCATCATTACCAATTGCGAAATTGGCAATAACGTACTCATCCGGCCGGGCTGCATTCTGGAAGATTCGGTGGTGCGCAAAGGGGCGCAGATTGGACCGTACTCGCATCTCCGCCCAGGCAGTGACATCGGTGAGGGCGCCCACGTCGGCAACTTTGTGGAGACCAAGAAGACGCGGCTGGGCAAGGGATCGAAAGCCAATCATCTCACCTACCTGGGCGATGCCGAGATCGGGGAAGGGGTGAACGTTGGAGCCGGCACCATCACTTGCAACTATGACGGCGTGAATAAGAATGTCACCGTGATTGAAGACGGCGTGTTCGTGGGCAGCGACTCCACTCTCGTCGCACCCATTCGCATCGGGCGGGGGGCCTACATTGGCGCTTCTTCCTGCATCACCGAAGATGTTCCCGCCGATGCCTTGGCCCTGGCCCGCGGCCGTCAAGTTGTGAAGGCAGGCTGGGCCGAGCAACGGCGGACAAAGGCAAGGGCACAGGTTAAGTAGCGTTATCCAGCCAGGTCTATCGCACGCCAACCCGCGGACAAAAAAAGGGAGGCCATCATGGCATCCCTCTTCACTGGATTACGACCGAAGAACCTACTGAGACGGCTGGTTCTGCGACGGCTGTTTCGCCGACCGCCGCACGGTAATCGAGTGTCCCAGCCTGAAGGTAACTACCGACTCCGCCGGAATCGTCAGTTCCTTGTTGCCGGTAAACGCCGCACCCGCTGTACCGGCGCCGGCACCAACCAAACCGCCGATCAGTGCACCTTTACCGCCGCCGGCGAGTCCGCCAATCAAAGCGCCGGCTCCGGTTCCACCACCAGCCATAACTGCCGTCCGCTTGCCCTTGCCTTTGATGGTCTGGGTATAGGTGGAACTTTGAATCGTGGTCGGAACACCACGCACGTTGATCGAGGTCAACGCGATCGACAACGTTCCCTCGCCCTTAAACCTGCCCGGCGACTTCGCATCGACCACGGTTCCGGCCACGCCCGCGCCAGACGGGATAGCAACCACACCATTCACTGCCACGGAATGCGCCAGCACTCCCGTAAAGGAGTCGCCTGGGTTCGCCATTTTTGTGTTGATGGTCTCGCCTACCCGTACCACCAGACTTGTGCCTGCCGGAACCACCAATGGCGGCGGCGGCGGTGGTGGTGGCGCCTGGGCCATCTGCGGTTGCGGCTGGGCTGGCGCCATTTGCTGCGGTTGCTGGGCCGGCGCCATTTGCTGCTGCGGCGGCTGCGCCGGAGCCGAGGAGGCCTGCTGATTTGGCGCGGCCGGATTGGCCTGCGGCGTGGTGCTCGCCGGTTGATTAGCCTGGGCCGAAGAAGAAGTGTCGTTCGCCATCGGCGACTGGTTCTGGCTCTGGTCCTTCTTGCTGCAGGCCGCGAAACTTACCATGAGAATTGCACTAAGCACGAGCGCTGACATTCGGGAACGCATAGTTCTTCCTGCTTTCGTTGTTGGGTTGGATCGGGAACGATCCAACCAGCTACTGCGCAGACAACTCATCCCGCGCTGCCGGGAGTTTCCCGGGTCGGACATCTACAAGACGCAGGCACTGCGGACGGCTTGGTCTCGGCTATGAAGAGGCCGCGAAAATTGTAACGCGTTTGGGCCTTCTAGTCCCTCTTTTAATGCCAATTCTTCAGGACGGCGGACTACTGCAGCTGCGGGTCCTCCACCATCTCAGATTTCGGCGCCGCCTCAAACTTTGCTCTGTCTCGCAGTGCAAAGTAGCCGAGCAGGCCGGCCAGTACGGACGCCGCCAATACCGCAGTCTTTGCCTGCAACAGATATGCCGGATCGTCGAACGCCAGCGAGCTGATAAAGATTGAGACCGTGAATCCGATCCCGGCCAGTACCCCAACCGCGCTGATCTGCCGCCACGTAACTCCGTTGGGCAGTTGAGCCAGTCGCCCCACCACCGCCGCCTTGGCGAATCCTACGATCCCCAGCGGCTTTCCCACCACCAGCCCGAGCATAATTCCCCAGGCCACGCGACTGGTAAGCAGTTCGTGCCAAGCTCCTCCGGAAAAAGTTACGCCCGCATTCGCCAGGGCGAACAAGGGCAACACCAGGAACGAAACCCAATCGTTCAGCAACCGCGTCAAACGTTCCGATGCCGACTCGGTGCTGTTTAGCAGTTGATCGAAGCCACCCAGCAGGTTCTTGGCGCTCTTGACGTCGCCGACTGCCATCGCATCTCGGAAGCGTCGCGACATGTCCGTTGCGAGGTCCTGGAAGTCTGTTAGCGACAAAGTAGCCGTCGTCGGCACCATGAACCCCAGGATCACGCCCGCGATGGTGGCATGAATTCCCGATCGCAGAATCGCTACCCAGAACCCCACGCCCAGCACGAAGTACAAAATCGGCTGCGAAATTCCCAGCTTCAGCACGACCGCAATGAGGCCGAGAATTACCAGACCCACAAACAGCGCCGTCCGGTCCAAAGAGCCGCTGTAGAAAACCGCGATCACCAGGATGGCACCGATGTCGTCGGCGATGGCCAGCGACAGCAGAAAGATCTTCAGGTCCGCGGGAACCCCTTTCACCATTCCCAGCACGCCCAGCGAGAAAGCGATATCGGTTGCCATCGGAATGCCCCAGCCGTGATGGCCGTCGTGACCGTGATTCAGCGTGGCAAATAGCAGCGCCGGAACGATCATGCCGCCCAAGGCCCCGAAGATAGGGAATGCCGCACGCCGCATGTCGGCAAGCTCGCCATGCACGATCTCGTGCTTGATTTCCATGCCGACCAAAAAGAAAAAGATGGCCATCAGCAGGTCATTGATCCAGGCATGGACCGGCAACTGCAGCCGCGACAGCGTCAGCTCCATCTCCCAGACGTGATGATATGAGTCATGCCAGGGCGAATTGGCCCAGAGCAGCGCGGCGACCGCGGCGGCCAACAGAATGACGCTGCTGATTCCCTGAATGTGAATGAACCGCTGAATGGGCATGACCAGCGTGCGAGTCACCAGCGACTCGCGCAGCTTCACTTGCAGCGCACCGTAAGTTCTTGGCGGGATGCCCATACGTTTTGCAGCTGGTCAATCGACGCTCCCATTCAACCCGTAAACCGGGCCTTCGTCAATGATGGAAACTTCGCCGGCAATTGTGCCGGCGCAATCACTGGGCTATGCTGTGAGACTCACATGTATGCCATCGTTCGCAATGTGCTGCTCGTCTTCGCCGCTTTGCTGCCGATTGTGAATCCGCTGGGCATGGCGCCCATCTTCGCCGAGATGACGCTGGAATATTCCGAGAACATCCGCCGCACCGTCGCCATGCGGGTCGCGATCAACGGAATTGTTCTGCTGGTGGCATCGCTGTTCATTGGGTCTTATGTTCTGCAGTTCTTTGGCGTGAGTCTGGCGGCAGTGCAGTTCGGTGGCGGCCTGGTCGTCACCGTCGCCGGCTGGCGAATCCTGAACAAACAAAGCGATCTGAAGGAGCGTGAGCCCGAATCTCCACCGGACAACCAGGAAGTGCTGTCGCAGGCATTTTATCCCCTCACCATGCCGCTGACCGTAGGGCCTGGATCGATTGCCGTCGCTCTCACTCTGGGCAGCAACCTCCACGAGGAAGCCCACTTGCAACTGATCGTCAGCGCGCTCACCGCCGTAATCGGCATTTTGCTGATTGGGCTGGCCATCTTCCTGTGCTATTGGTTTTCCGAAGGCCTGCAGCGCCTGCTAGGTCCAACCGGCACCAGCGTTCTCATCCGTTTGTCCGCCTTCATCGTGGTCTGTATCGGCATACAGATCATGTTCAACGGCTTGGAGGAGTTCTATCACGTACTAAAAGGTATCGCGGGCTAGAGCACGCTGCATCCCCTCGTCCAGATACCGCATTCCGTACAATAAAGCTCGTATGTATGTTCACCAATGGCGTACTCGGATCAAGCGCATACCGCTGAGCGTCGTTTCCATCCTGCTCATGTTGTTCGCCGCTTGCTCCCGGCCGCCCGCTGCCAAGCGCTATGAGTTACAAGGCCGCGTGGTAGCAGTCGATCCCACTGCTCGCACCTTGACCATCGCACACCAGGATGTGCCCGGCCTGATGAAAGGCATGACCATGCCGTTCACGGTCAGCCAAGCCAACAACTGGGTCTTCCGCGCAATTGCGCCCGGCGACCAGATTCAAGCCACGCTGGTTCTGAGCGATCACGCCGAGTTGCAGGACATCAGCTTCACCAAGTCGACTGACAGCGTCGGCGACGGCACATCTCCCTTGCATAAACCTCAGCCGGGCGAGCTAGTCCCCAGCTTCGCCCTGATCAACCAGGATGGCCAGAAGATTCACTTGCAACAGTTCCGCGGGAAGCCGCTGCTGCTGACTTTCATCTATACCCGCTGTCCCTTTCCCGACTATTGCCTGCGTATGAGCCATAACTTTGCAGAGGTCATGCAACAACTACAGAAAGATCCCCACATATTTGACAAGGCACAGCTTCTCAGCATCAGCATTGATCCAGAAACTGACATACCCTCGGTTTTGCGAAGCTATGGCGAACGCTATGTCGGGGGCATTGATCCCAAGTTCCAACACTGGGAGTTTGCTACAGGCACGCCTGAAGAAATACGCAAGGCCGCTGATTTCTTCGGTCTGGCTTACAACGCAAAGGACGGGCAGATCGTGCACAGCCTCAGCACGGTCTTGATTGGCAAGGATGGAAAAGTCGTCAAGGTATACTCTGGAAACGGTTGGAAGCCGGAAGACGTCGCCGCCGACTTTATGGCGGCGGCTGCCGAGTAACACATCGTCGTCGAGTGCCTGCGGCTTCCGGCATGGTGTTGATCTCGAAGGTCAAGGAGCTTGCATGACGCAGATATCCGATCCGGTCATAAAATTGAACAAACTCATCGCTGGCATCGACTTTGCAATGCTGACCACGGTCCGGCCCGAAGGCACGCTACATAGCTGTCCCATGGCCAGCCGGGGAGTCGCCCCCGAGGGTGTGATCTGGTTTTTCTCCCCCAACAATACCGAGAAGGTGGAAGCTATCCGTACCAGCCAGCGGGTGAATCTTGCCTACGTTGACCATTCCGGCAAACGCTATGTTTCGGTCAGCGGATATTGCGAACTGGTGCGCGACCATGCCAAAGCCAAAGAGTTGTGGAGTTCTGACTACAAAGCCTGGTTTCCCGGCGGACTTGACGATGCCAATCTCATCCTGCTGAAGGTGAATGTGCAGCAGGCCGAGTATTGGGACGCCGCGCAGGGCCGCATGGCACAACTGCTCGGCTTTGCCAATGCTGCCATCGGGTAGCCCCGCGGCGGCGCTTCGCAGTGAATACCCGACGCCGGGCGAAGCGGTTGCAAAAGACGCGGTCGCCAGGCGACGTCACGTTGGACACGTTGGATTGGGTGGGACAACAAACTCAGGAGAAAAGAATGAAGCAGCATGGTAGTCGGCAATGGCTGGGCATCGTCAGCTACTTCGTGGTCGCGCTTGTCTGTGGTCCGGCGTCAGCGCAGGGCCATCCTCGCAGCGGCACCTCCGATGTCCCGTTCGATTTCTACATCGCGGGAAATAAAATGCCGGCCGGACAGTACACGCTCGACATCGTCGCCCCGACTTACGTCACGATACGAAGTAAAGACGGCAAACTGCAGCAGGATTTGTATTTTTTCCAGACGGCCTCGCCGGGAAAGAATCCGGAATCGAAGTTACTCTTTAGCCTGCGAGACGGCACCTACTATTTTTCCGGAATTTCGAGCTGGCTGGGCAAGTCACAGCTCACTTCTTTCACACCCCATCCCGGCGACCAGATCAAAGAAGTCCCTCTGGTCCCGGTGGAAAAAGATGTGGCCAAACCGGCGGGAAGTCTGTAATGCTAGGTATCCCCTCAATAAGATCGAATGAGAGCAGACCGAGCGGCGCCGCTCACCCTAAGTGCGACTGGGAATGTCACTTTTAAGAGCAGACTGGAGAATCGTTATGAAGGAACAGACCGAAATGATCGCGAGCGGCCAAGGCATCACGCGTCCCATCCGCTGGAAGCTGCCCGTTGTTGGCATAGCGCTGCTAGCAGTGTTGTCCACCACGGCTCTGGCGCAGATGGGAGGCGCCGCGAACCCTGAGTTGCAACAAAAACTCATGGCCCTGAAGCAGGCGTCTGCGGAGAACAAGCAGAAACTGCGTCAATATCAGTGGGTGGAGACCACGCAAATAACCCTTAAGGGCGAGCAGAAACCGGAGCGGGTCTATCAATGTTCGTACGGACCCGACGGGCAAGTGCAGAAGGTTCTGCTCGGCGCGCCGCCGCAGCCGGCCGATCAGAAGGGGGGAAGGCTACGGCAGAGAATCGTCGAAAAGAAAACCGACGAGATGAAAGACTACATGCAGCAGGTGCAAAGTTTGCTGTCTCTGTATGTACCGCCGAATCCCCAGCTGATGCAGCAGGCCATCCAGAAGAAGAACGTTTCCATGGATAAGACCATGGGAGGGAATCAGGTTCAACTGGTTTTCAAGAACTATGCCAAGCAGGGCGACCAGATGACGATTGCCTTTGACACGTCCACCCGAAAGATCAGCACCATTAACGTCAACACTTTCATGGACGGACCAAGCGACGTAGTCACCCTGGCGGTGCAAATGGCCAGCTTGCCGGATGGAACCAACTATGCCCAGCAGACGGTCCTGAACGCGACCGCCAAGCAGATTCAGGTGACAACCACCAGCGCCAACTACGCGAAGTTGCAGTAGAGTGCAATTCAGGGTAGGATTGCGGCCGCGCCGTCGATGGCGTCATTCTTGATCGCAAGCAAGGCTTCATTGGCTTGATCCAGAGAGAATGCCGTGACTTTGGGTCGAAGATCGATCTCGGCCGCAATCTTCAGGAAGTCGCGGGCGTCGGCGCGCGTCATGTTGGCGACACTGCGAATCTGGCGCTCTCCCCACAGTAGCTTGTCGTAATCGAATTGCGGAATGCGATCGAGGTGGATCGCGTTGATGGCTACCACTCCGCCTTTCCGCAAACTCGATAATGCCGCTATCACCACGTCTCCGCTAGGCGCGAAGGTCACGGCGCGATCCAGTTCCACCGGCGGCTTGTCGGTCTCGGAACCGACCCACTTGGCTCCCAGCGACTCCGCCAGCCGGCGATGCGAAGCTCCCCGAGTGGAAACGTACACATCGCATTTCCACGAATGCAAGACCTCAATGGCGAGATGCGCCGACGCGCCAAACCCAAACAGTCCCACGCGCTCTCCAGGCTCAGCTCCGGCTACCCGCAGGCTGCGAAATCCAATGATGCCGGCACACAGCAGCGGCGCCGCATGCAAGTCATCCAGCTCCGGCGGCAGGGGAAATACGAAGTCGGCGCGAGCCAGGGCGTACTCGGCGTAACCTCCGTTGACGGAATAGCCGGTGAAGGTTGGCGCATCGCAAAGGTTCTCATAGCCTCGCTGGCAATACCAGCACGTGCCATCCGTGCCTCCAACCCAGGAGACGCCGACGCGAGTCCCCATCGGCAACGCGGCGGTAGCGCCATCGACCACGTCGCCGACAATTTGATGTCCGGGAATCAGCCGCCCCAGCCGCGGCGGAAGTTCGCCTTCAACGATATGCAGATCGGTGCGGCACACTCCGCAGGCGCGGACCTTCAACAAGACATGTCCCGCTTGAATCGCCGGCTTGGGTACCTCTTCGATTCGAAGCGGCTGTTCCGCAATGGGTTGAGGAGTGCTTAAGATCGCAGCTTTCATTTGATTCCCTGCCCTCTAGTGGATCGGAATCAATTCTATGGCGTTTTCAGAATTACTGCAGTCGGGTCGGTGTTTGCCATGGTTGCCCTACATCTGACGCAGCCGTTGCCAGAATCTGGTCCTTGCCGCGCTGCTGGACATCCAAGACAAGTGTCATAATCGTGACTGGTTTTGCTGGACATTTCATGGGCCTGATTGAACCTCAAACCGGGTTTCCGCCGCTGGGTACTGCGAAAGATGTGACCGGGTTTTTACGGCTGGACAACGTGACCAAGACCTATGTTAGCGATGGCCAGCCCGTGCAGGCGCTCTGTGGAGTCTCGCTGGCAGTGCGCGACGGCGAGTTCATCGCACTGGTCGGACGCAGCGGATGTGGTAAGTCAACGTTGCTGAACCTCGCTGGCGCAATGGATTTTCCTACGTCGGGCCGCGTCCTGCTGGACGGAGTGTCGACTTCCGATGTGAACGAAAACGGCCTCACTCGTCTGCGCCGCGAGAAAGTCGGATTCATCTTTCAGTCGTTTCAGTTGCTGAATACCTTAACTGTCCTGGAGAACGTCGAACTTCCGCTGCTGCTGGCGGGCGAGTCCGATGCTTGCGATCGGGCGCAGCAGCAATTGGACCTGGTGGAGCTGGGCGACCTGGGCTCCAGGATGCCGCATCAGCTTTCGGGGGGACAGATGCAGCGCGTCGCCATCGCCCGCGCCATGGTGCATTCTCCCAAATTGCTGCTGGCCGATGAGCCCACCGGCAATCTCGACACCGTCACCGGCAATGTAATCCTGGAAGGCTTGCGGCGCATTGCGGACGAAGGAAAAACCGCGATTCTGATGGCCACTCACAGCAGCGAGTCGGCCGCCTTTACGGACGCGATTGTGAAGATGCGGGATGGCCGAATCCAAGAGGTCGTCCGCCCCTGATGTCCCGCTTGCGTCTCTTCTACCGGCTCATCCTTCGTCCGCTGCATCGCGAGCCGCTGCGCACCTTTCTGGTCGTGCTGGCCGTCGCTCTAGGCGTTGCTGTCGTACTTGCTCTTGAGCTTGCCGGAGACGCGGCTGCCGGCTCGTTTCGCTCCTCCATCGAAACCCTCACTGGCGATGCTGACCTGGAAGTCACGGCAATCGGTGGTGTCCCCGACGAAGTTATCGGCAAGCTGGCGACGTTGCCGTACTCGATCACGGTGCGGCCTCGAATCGAAGACTATGCCGTCGTGAAAGCCACTGGCCAGACCGTTCCTCTCGTCGGCCTCGATCTGATCGCCGAGCATCCTGAGAACCTCAACTTGGATCGGCAGAATTCGGCCAAGGCTGACGAGATTGCTGACACCGCGAACCAGGGTGTTTGGATCAGCCAGCGCCTGGGTGCGAAGGCTGGCGACAAGATACGGCTGCAGATCAACGATCAGACAAACGAATACCTGGTACGCGGAGTTCTGAAGGATTCAGGCGACAGCGGCGGCCTGGTGCTGATGGACATCGCAACCGCCCAACGCGCATTACATCGCCTTGGCCGGGTCGATCGCGTGCTGCTGAAAGTTCCTTCAACGCCTTCCTTGGAAGAATGGGAGCAACGGTTGCGCGCCGTGCTGCCCGCCGGAGTGGAACTGCGCCGCGAAGGCAGCCAGACCGACGAGAATCGCCGCATGTTGAGTGCATTCCGTTGGAACCTGCGCATTCTCAGTTACGTCGCGCTGGTGGTCGGTGCGTTTCTGATCTTCAACACCATCTCGGTGTCGGTGGTGCGCCGTCGGCCGGAGATCGGCATCGTGCGCGCTCTCGGCGCCAGCCGCTCCGATGTCCTCACTGCTTTTCTGGGCGAAGCCGCGTGCTTCGGCTTCATCGGGGGATTGCTCGGCATATTGTCGGGAAGGCTGCTGGCCAGCGGCGCGGTGGGCTTGCTGGGCGCAACCGTCGACAACCTCTACGTGAGCAGCCGTCCTGCACCAATTGAATTGACCCCCGGCACAATCCTGTTTGGACTAGCGATCGGCGTGGGCATGTCGCTCGCATCGGCAGCCTCCCCGGCGCGAGAAGCTTCTCTAGTTGCGCCCATCGAGGCCATGGCTCGCGGTGAGCGTGAGTATGCCGCGCGCGTCCACAAAGTCCGTGACTTGTGGATCGCGGTTGTGCTCGCCGTCTTCGGCGCAGCGGCGTCCTTGGCTCCGGCCATCGCAGGCAAACCGTTCTTCGGCTATGCCTCCGCGCTGCTGATGATCGCCGCATGTGCGTTCGCCATTCCTGCTTTGGTCAGCGGGTTGACGGCCGTGTCGTCGCAACTGTTGCGACGGATCGCCGGAGTCGAGGCCTTCCTCGCGTCGCGCAGTCTCGCCGCGTCGCTTCGCCGGACATCGGTGCTGGTGGGCGCACTGGCCACGGCAATCGCCATGACAACCTCGGTTGGCATCATGGTCGGCAGTTTTCGCCAGACGGTGCAAGTCTGGATGGACAATCAACTCACGGCTGACTTGTTTCTCCGGCCCGCGGGCGATCCCGCCGTCGATCGCCACCCGACCATCGATCCCTCACTGGCCGACAAGATTGCGTTGTTGCCCGGAGTGGCGGGCGTGGACCGCTTTCGCGGCTATGAGATCAGCTACCAGGGGCTGCCTGCTTCTCTCGGCTCGGCTGACACGGTGGGGGCCCACGATTTGGCGAAGATCCAGTTTCTCTCGGGCCGTCGCACCAGCGTAGTCAACGCAGAACTGCGCAGCGGAGCTAACGCCGTCGTCAGCGAGCCGTTTGCCAACAAGCATCACGTGCGGGCGGGCGACGTCATCACGCTTCCCCTGGGCGCCGCCCAGGTGCCTTTTCGCGTGGTGGACATCTTTTACGATTACGGCAGCGAAAAAGGTTTCATCGTGGTCGATCGCTCGATCATGTTGCGATATGTACCGGATCCCGCGCCCTCGAACCTCGCGGTCTATGTCGCTACCGGCTCGAGCGTGGACCAGGTCCGTGCCGAGGTTGAGAAAATTGCGTCCGGCCACAACCTGATGATCTTCACCAACCGTAATTTGCGCACTGAGGCGATCCGCATTTTCGATCGCACTTTCGCCATTACTTATGCGCTGGAAGTTGTGGCCGTGACTGTCGCCATCATCGGAATCGCGGGAGCGCTGCTGGCGCTGGTAATCGATCGCCGCCGCGAGTTGGGTTTGCTTCGCTTTCTGGGCGCGGCGGTTTCGCAGATACGCAAGCTCATCCTGGTGGAAGCGGGGCTGATCGGCTTGCTGGCTAACTTGGCGGGACTGGCGCTGGGAATCGTACTGTCGCTGCTGCTGATCTTCGTCATCAACAAGCAGTCGTTTGGCTGGACCATCCAGTTCCACTGGCCGATTGCGGTGCTGCTTTCGGCCCTCACCCTGGTTTATGTTGCGACGGTGCTCGCCGGATTCTATCCCGCCCGGGTCGCGGCCCGGCTGGACCCAATCGAGGTCGTGCATGAGGAATAAAGTTCTTGCGGCGCTGTTGCTATTGCTTTTTGCCGTGTCCTCGCCGGCGCAATATCAATTGGCGGTTCCGGGATACCAATACCAGTTCCCGCGTGATTATTTCAATCATCCCGACTACAGAACCGAGTGGTGGTATTACACCGGCAACCTGACGTCGGCGGACGGACACAAGTTTGGCTACGAGCTTACGTTTTTTCGCGAGGCCGTAAGCCGCAGCCAGGGGAATAACACCGACTGGGACATCCAGGACCTCTATCTGGCCCACCTTGCGCTCAGCGATGTCAGCGGAGGACACTTCTATCACACCGAACGCTTCAATCGCTCCGGCCCCGGATTGGCAGGAGCGAGCCAGCCGCTGGAAAAGGTTTGGAACGGCAACTGGGAGGTGCAGTGGGTCAACGGAGAACAGCACCTAGAAGCGGTTGCAGCCGACTTCGCTCTGCATTTCGTGATGAGTTCGCACAAGCCTCCGGTGGTCCACGGCAAGAATGGCGTCAGCCAGAAGTCGGCCGGCCTGGGTCATGCCTCACACTACATTTCATTCACCCGGCTGCTCACCACCGGCTCCATCGACCTGAACGGAAAAACCCATCGGGTCGAAGGTACCTCATGGATGGACCACGAATTCTTCAGCCATCGTATCGACGAAGACCAGAGCGGTTGGGACTGGCTCAGCCTGCAACTCGACGACAACACCGAGCTCATGCTCTATCGCCTGCGACACCGGGACGGCAGCGTCGATCCCTTCTCTTCGGGGACGTACGTGGATGCTAAGGGCAAATCCACATTTCTAAGCAGCACAGACTTCACTATGCAAGCAGGAGCGGAAACCTATACCAGTCCGAGCACGCACGGCGTTTATCCCATCGCGTGGCGAGTCGCAATACCTTCGCTGGGAATGGACCTGCAGATACGGACAGCGTTGCGCTCCCAGGAGATGGCAATCGCCGGTATCGCCAGTCTCTCCTATTGGGAAGGCGCGATCACCATCAGTGGAACCAGAAGCGGCGCCGCTTCGAACGGTGTGGGATACCTGGAGATGACCGGCTATGCGCGCCCCGTAGATTCGGACCGCAGGAAGTGATTAAGGAACTGCTACTTGGTCGGGAAAGAGACTAGCTCTCCAGCTTGTCCTGGCTCTTTCTCAGCTGTTCCTTTTCCCATGCCAACCGAGCCTGGGCTTTTCTTAGCTTGTCTTTCGCCTTATCTCTTTCGCGCAAAGCTTTCTCGACCCGTTGCTGGGCAGACTTGATCGCAGCCACGGCCTCTTTGTGTGTTCGCAGCATGGGTATCAGTGTAGACCTTCCGTCGCCGGCATCGCTAATTCAACGGGAGGAAACATCACGTCGCTGGACGGACTAGACCGGCTTCAGAGTTGCTGTAGACCGGATAGAGCCAGCCTTTAGGCTGGCGTCCAGGACCACCGAGAGTATGAAGCCAGCCGTTTCTGCCTCGGCGGCGAACGCGGCGCTAAAGCGCCGCTCTACCATGTCACTTCAAAATTTTGAGTTCACTACAGGTCAACAAGCAGGTACAGATGTATGAGCGTCAGACCGAACGCTGAAAGGTCTCACTCACTCGCAGCCGGGCATCGTCGGCGTCCTGCAATGTAGGAGTACCAATCTCCAGCAGCCCATTGCTGTTGGGTTCACAGCCATGGCCGAAGAGTTTCTGGTTCATCATAATCGACTGCAGCAACCGGCCCAACGAGCGGGAGTGATAGCCATTGGAGAAGCGCGGGCCATCCGACCAGCCGGGATGAATCGAGTAGTCGCAGATGAGGCTCCAGTATTCACGGGCAGACATCCAGAGTTTCAGGTACTCAACCGAGCCATCCATGCCAATGTGGTATTCGACCCTGATGCGGGCGGTCGCCGATGAGGAAGTCAGCGCGTCCCAGTTGACGATCACAACGCTGGTCAGGATGTGGTCGAGGTGCAGAACGGGAGCGGCATTGTCTTGTTTCTCGGGCATCATGGTTCGTTTCTGCGATGGTTGGTTGGCAACCCATCGATTGCTGGCAGGCTGAGTCATGCGAGGCGCTCCGAAATCCTGCTCAGCCCATCGGCCTCGCCCGATACGTCGTGGGGAACGAAGATGGTGTCAATCGGTGTGGTCGCTGGCGCCTCCGCTTCTGTCGCCGGCGGCAGCGGTTCCGCTGCGTGTTGCGTATTACCGTTGATCCGTCTTCCGGCCGCGATTCTCCAGCTAGCTTCCACAAAGCTGTTGCGCTGCGACAACGAACCGCAGCTTTCCCTGACCGCCTTACGCAGCGAATCTCCCCACTCCACGCCATGTTCCTCGGCGACATAGGAACCCAGGGAAGGCTCTAAATCGACGAATTTTGGCTTACCCACCAGGAACGCGACGATCTGATGCGGGGACTCTTTCTTGATTTCATCGCGAAAGGCCACACAGCCACGATGGTCTGATCGAATGTCCACCAGCACCATGTCGTAGCGGTCGCGATGCCAGATGGAACTTGCCTCCGCCAGATCGTTCGCGCCGATGACCTCTACGCCGCGCAGCGCCATGATCTTCTTGCGCAGGGCCCGTCTTTCCGAGATGGCGTCTACCAGCAGAATGCTGATCTTGCTCCCCGGCGTTTTGGTTCTAGACAGCTGCTGTTTCTCGCTCATGCCTGGTGACCTCGCACAAGAAGTGCGCCTGACAGGAAGCTGCCCTTCCGAGTAGAAACTTCGGCAGCGGCGTCAGGGGAAAACGGGTGAGGGGAATTTAAGGGTCCGCCTTCTTCGGGTGCGAGGATGGCGGAAATCAGTCTATCTCGCGCACTGCGAGGATAGACTGATTATACTCTAGGCGGACGTACGCCTTACGAGAACACTTCGCCCGCCATGCAGGACAAGGTGCGCGTGGGCAGGGTGTTTTGCACTCGCCGCGCCTCGGTCCCTCCGGCGCTATTCACCTGCTTGCGCGCAATCTTGAGTTTGAGTGCCCGCTCGATCGAGCGCAGCTCCCCAATCTCCGTACCTGACACTAGGGTTGAAGCTCGGCCTGCGGTGCCCATGCGTCCGGTGCGGCCAACCCGGTGAATGAAGTCCTCCGCCACCTGCGGCAGGTCATAGTTAATAACGTGCGCAATATTGGTAACGTGGATACCGCGCGAGGCGACATCGGTGGCAACCAGTATCTGGAACTTACCCTGGTCGAAGCCCTGTAGGGCTCCGGTGCGCTGCGACTGACTGCGGTCGCCGTGGATCATCGCCGCTGAAAATCCATCGCGCACCAGGGTCTTGGTCAGGCGCTCAGTTCCGCGCTTGGTGCGGGCGAAGATCAGGGTCTGTCCCTTGTCGGCATAAAGGAGCTGCCGCAATACTTCAGACTTTTCCGCCAGCGGCACTTCGAAGGCGTGCAGCTCAACCGTATCGGCTGGTTTGGAGGTTGAACCCAGCGCCACACGCACGGGATTTTTCATGTAGTCGTTGACCAGATGGGCCACCGAGGCCTCCAGCGTCGCGGAGAAACATAGCGTTTGGCGCTCGCGTGAGAGTTCGGCCACGATGCGGCGGATCGCCGGCAAAAAGCCCATGTCCAACATGCGGTCCGATTCGTCGAGCACCAGGGTCGTCACCGAGCGCAGGTTAACCAGCTTACGGCGAAGAAAATCTTCCAATCGCCCGGGCGTGGCGACAACCACGTTGGCGCCACGGCGCACAGCTTGAATTTGGCGCTGCTCGTTGACTCCGCCAATGACCAGCGCGGCGGGCGCGGCTTTGCGCTCGCGCAGTTTTTCGTACTGCTCGTGGACCTGCATCGCCAGCTCGCGCGTGGGCACGAGGATGAGCGCGGAAACCTTGTTTGGCACGCCTGGGGCCGCGAGGCGTTCGATTATCGGGATCAGGAAAGCCAGAGTCTTGCCGGTTCCGGTTTGGGCCGTCGCCAGCACGTCTTTGCCCTCAAGTGCCGGGGGAATAGCGGACGCCTGGACCGGCGTCGGGGTGGTGAAATGGAACTGTGCCAACTTCTGCTGGAGCCCAGCAGATAGGGGCATATCTTTAAATTGTGTCAAAACGATTTTTCTTTCTTGGAGAGGCGTCTCGCGAGGAGGCATACAAGATGCGAGTCGCGATGATACAGCTGAAGCCGCTCTGATTTATTCGGCGCCGAAAATGAAACGGAAGCAGGTAAGGCGGGAAATCAGATCAGTTTGGATCGGATGTCGCTTGCAAGCGGCCGCAGCCAATAAGCGTCTACGTAAGACTATATCACAGTGCGCTTACAATCTGTTGAAACGCACCAACTTAGGTACTGCTTGCCACGCGCTACTTCCCAAAATCGTGGAAGTCAAATCCCAATGGCTGGCCGTCTTCATCGTGCGTGACTACCAGTTCGTCGGCCGGTTGAGGAGCAGCGGTTGTGGCATCGGCGTCGCCCGGCTGCTTGCGCTGCGCTTTGCGCTGGGCTTTCTCAACCCGCTTTTCCTGCCGGGCGCGTTCCTTCTGGCGCTTGGTAAAAGTTGTACGAGAGCTTCCTGCCATAATCCTCAGTCAATCTCAAATAATCTTGATATTTTGATTGCTTTTTATGTCCAAAAGATTCAACGGTTCGTCCTATCTCGTGCTCTGCCCCTATCATACAGGTTTTACCGGAAGGCGGACCTGTCTCCTCGGATTCCTGTCAGAAAGATGTTCGCTCATCCTGCTGTTGTTTACACGATTTTCGGCGTAGGCCGATCGTTTTCGGCTTCCAAGAAAAGAGCGACCGGGGGAGCACCCGGTCGCCGTAGGGGTTGGAGATTGTCGATTAGGTCTGAGTTACCGCGGGGTGGCGACGAAACCAGTGTTAATAGGAGCCGTGCCGAAGAAGCCCACGAGCACGCCGGCGTCATTGGTTCCGTTCACTACGGTCATCCCTACGCCGTTGGGATCGTCAACCGAGGCGAATTGGCCGCTGCTGACCGTATAAACAAATCCGTGGGTCAGGCCGGCGGCGTCCATGTAGTCGCCCACGACCTGTCCAGTGTTGTTCAATCCCAATGCCTGGGTGAAGGTGCTGCCGGGGTAATCCAGCTGCAGGAAAATCCCGGCGTTGAGCAGAAAGCCGTGATTCACGTTGTTCGAGTCAATGAAGAATCCGCAGACTGCCTGCGAGTTGTTGATGCCCGTAGCCTGCGCTCCACCTACGGCTCCGGGAATGTAGATCACCTGAAACACGCCTCCGACCTCGTCATAGACGTAAGGAAAATCGGGCGTCGTGTTGTTGGTGCTCAGGCTGTAGTAGCCCGATGCCTGATGGAGGTCGTTCTGTCCCAGCAGTTGGTTGAAGGCGGTTCCGGGAAAGTCGACGTTGGAATAGGTGCCACTACTGGTGTGGGTGAAACCGTGCGTAATGCTGTTCTGGTCGACATAGAAGCCGTCGGTCGTCAGGCTGTTGTTGATGCCGATGACCTGGGTCATCATCGAGCCGGGAAAGTTCTCGGTGGTGTAGTGAGCGGGCAATGCGAGAGTGAATCCCTGGTTTTGGAGAAAGTTGTGGTAGCCGGCGATCACGTTGCTGTTATTGATGCCCAACAACTGGGTAAAGGGGCTGTTGGGGTCGCCGGGGTTGTTGACCGACAGGAAGTTGTAGCTCTGCGCCCAGGCAGAGGTGCAGAGGGTCAAGGCGAAGGCAAGTGCCAGGGAAAGGTAAAAGCGTTTCATGGTAGTTCTCCTTATTGTGTATTCGCGGCGGCGGCCGGAAAATTTGATTTGCTGCCGATGTCCTGGTGGGTGAAAGCTTCCAATCCGCTTACTGGTGCTTTCCGCCCTGGTGCCATCACCGGCGACGATTGCAAAGTACCGCTGCTGCGCTTTTGAAGTCCTAAAGGCTGAGTTAAAAGCGGATTGGGAATTTGTTGGAGAAAGGTTGGGACGCGACGTGTCGAGCTATTCTGTTGAAAACAAATTCCTTATGCGGGGGACAGGGCCCAGCATAACGGCCGCGAGGGGCTCAACATACTGCGGAAATAGAAACCGCCGGGGTGTGGCTGAAGCGATGACGGTTGCATGCGGCGGCAGCCCGAGCATGAGCACCACGTCTGGAGCTACAATCTTGGTGCCCTAAGATCGGATCTTCTTTCCCGGCTGGCTCTTGACTGGCCACCGCAATGCAGCTTGACTCGGGGAAGGAACTGAAGTTGAAGGCGTCGGCCCAAGCGTAGCGGGTTCCGACGACGCCCGAAAGAGCTGAGAAACTGACCTGTTCCCTGCATCGCTCATCATCGGCTTTCAAGGAGTCCTGGGCCGCAAACCGACGGCGCCGATGACGAGGGCGCCAGCGATAGTACACAACAAAGCGGGGGATACGGAGGTGTGGAAACCGGTACGCGCTTCACCTCTTCCTGCCCCGACGACCGCGAACAACCAGCGCAATCGACGTTACAGTTCTATTAGACGCCGCCACGATCTATTGAAATATTCAATGTCAAACATCAAGGCCCGGGAGATCGCGGCGCTTCTCATGCTGTCCAGCTGATCGCCACTCCACTCGGAAATAACTCTAGCGGTTGTGGACAACAACTCAGGCATGCTGTCAAAGGTGAGACCGCTTATGCCGCTCTCCACAATTTCTGCCGGCCCTCCTTGAGAGAAGACCAGAGGAATGCAACCCCGCGCCATCGCCTCGACCACCGTTATGCCAAAGTGCTCCGCCTTCTCAGGACTATTGACTAGGTCCGCATCCATTCCAGTGGCATGCCAATAGATCGAGCCGCTACTATATAGTTCCTCCAATTTATCCGGTGCCGCATCCAAATGGAAATATACCGGCAGACCTTCCGCGAGAGCTTTGCATCTGGTGAAGTACGCTCTGTGTTCAGGCTCGGGATGCAGCGAACCTGCTAAATGCAGTTCCAGGGGCTCTTGGCTCAATACCTTCGTCAGCTGTCGAAACGCCTCTATCATTAAATGCTGGTTTTTGCAGTGCCCCCCGGCAAAGAACCGCCCGACACTTACAATCGATCCGCGACGCTTCCTCGTCCCCTGATATCTGCCTGCCACATTGACTGGAGGTGAAATTATCTCCGTCCGCTTTCCAGCTATGCTTATATCTCTATAAAGCTCCGCGACCCGCTTGTGCGCATATTCGGAATATACGACCACCAAATCATATCCGTCCAGCCACGATCTGCCTCGTTCGATCGTGTCTCGATCGGTCGGAAAGGGAAACTGCAAAATAAATATGCTCTTCTTGCCGCGGGGTGCGGCGGGAGGAGCCATAGAATTACCCATGGCGACCCAGACGTCGGGTCTAAAGTCAGCATCTAATTTTGCTAAGGTGGTCATGCGGAGACCGCCCAGCGATAAATCCAGAGACCGAGCTACCGTCGCCATCCTCATATGTGAGTATTGTTGGGGAGTGACGAGGTACGAATCACAGTCAACGCCGGCCGCTTGTACGATGCTGAGAAGATATTTCTCCCCTCCACCGGGAATCATATTATAGGGCGAGAACAGGGCGAGAGACGGTTTCGCCTCGCTTCGGCTGCTCTCAAGCTGACACGAAGCTGAAATGTTCTCTTCGCTTAACGAAACCCAGTCGTTGGCCGCGTGCCCCTCACCCCAACGTCTCAGGAACTTTTCACGATTGACTTCGACAATGTCTGTTAACCGGAGGTCCAGCGCGAGGTCGGCAGAGGTCGCGTTTTCGAAATGATACACGTGTGACTTTGGACAGTAATAAGTCCTTAACCCGAGACTCCGCAGCTTCAAACAGAGATCTACGTCCTCGTAATATGCTGGTTCCCAACAGAAATCAAACCCCAATACCCGCCGAAAGCTAGACGCTTTGATCGCCACAGTCGCGGCCGACACATAGTCGACAGGCTCTACATTGGTATATTGGGAAAGATCAAACTTGCTACCCTTACCGCGCTGTAGGGTCCTTCCATCCTCCCGGATTAGGGCGCCTGCTTCTTGTAAACGTCCATCCGGGTAAACAAATGTCGGGCCTACAGCGCCTGCATCGGGATGTTCCTGTAGGGTCTTGATCAGAGGATCTAGCCATCCCGGCGTCACCACTATATCATTATTCATGAAGACCAAGGTATGGCCTTTGGCGGCTTCAGCCCCAATATTATTTGCCTCGCCAAAATACCGGTTGACTCCCAGCGGAATTGTTCTAAACGGGCCCCTGATCGTATCTAGTATGGCTAGGTCTTCGCTGCTACTCCCATTGTCTACTACGATAATTTCATATTGGTGGCCCTGTGTGTATTTCCAAAGACTAGTCAAGCACTGAAGAGTCAAGAGAGCTTTGTTAAAATTCAATACAATAATAGAGACAGCGGGAGTTGTCCGATCATAGTCGGGCGGTGACGATAGAGCTACGGTAGGACGGCATAGATAGCTAAGAACAACGGGGAAGTGGTCTTTAAACCACCGGCCATTGGCCACCGCAGCGCTCGGGAAGCGTCCCTCCGAAGCACCGTAGGTAATAAAGTGCACGAGTGGGTTCATGCCATTCTGGGCGACGTCCCCATACTGCCCCAAATACCAATCAGTATTGAACAATGGTCCCGGATCGCGGCCTTCGCGCCAACCATGCCGTAGATAGTGGGCGGCTGGAGTCAGCCCTGCAGACTTAACATCGGGATAACAGCGAAGATACCAGTCGCCGTCTAAGAGTACAGAATTGTTGAGTAGCGCAGATTCGGAGGAGAAACGGCGGCGTCCGCGGGGAGATTTTGCCTCCCATAAACGAAACGGTGTCCACAGTCGTTCCGGGCCCCGCATTTTTCCATGATCTGCAGATGAGGACGGCCTTTCTGCCGGTTCATTCACCCAAGCTGCGGAGCGCCCCTTGGCTCGCCGGACTGCTGCATTGACAGCGCGCAACGGTTGAGTAATTTTCCAGGAAATAGACGCCAACGCTTTGCCGTGCTCGCCTCGGTAAAAGTCAACCTCCTGCCGCGCCGCACTGAGTTGCTTGTCTGTCGTTGACACTTGAGCGTGAAGGTGCGCTATGTCCCGCGCAGTATCCTCTCGTTCCCGAAACGCCCGCTCCCTGTCCGCTTGAAGCTCTTCCCCTTCTGCTTGCAAGCGCGAATTACAGGTGCGCAGATCCTCTAGTTGCGTAGCCTGCGCGTCTATATGCGCAGCCTTTTCGTCAACTACATTACTCAGCTCGACAATCTTATCGTGCTGTTCAGCAACTACGCTACTGAACTTAAGGACCTTCTCTTGCTGTTCCACAGTCTTTGATTGCAGAGCATTGACATCGCTGACAGCCTCAGAAAATGCAAAGCCCAAAGAACAGAGATCACCAGCCGTTGGCCTCGACCTATAGCCGACCACAAACTCTTGAAAGCGCTGTTCGTCGCGCACCCAGCCGGTCACGTCGTCCGGGGATACGCGCAAGCCTACGGCTTCGCACAAGCCATGGACGATGTCGTACCAAGATGGAGTGGCAGACGTAGTTCTCGGTCCCACGCTCAGGGCATAGATGGCACCACGCACTACAACCCAACCTAATGGTATTGGCGAATCGACCGCCCATTCTTTGTCAAACAATACGAGCGTCTCTGCCGCCGCGATAATATTGAATGGAGTGCAGTCCAGGAAGTCACCGGTAACCTCAAATGAAGCGAGATTGTAGTCTGGCTCAGAAGGGGAGGAACAGGATTGCCGGCTCCGTGATGAATTGTGCAGCAAGAAATCAAACCACGGTCTCAGTTCTAAAACGATTTGTCCTAGGTCGGCGCCCCTGGCTCTTGCTAAGAGAAGGCGCCATTGCATTTGTCTGCCCTGATAGTAAGGGGAATCTCCCACCAGGTTGGTAAAGGTTGCTCCCGTAGGCCCAACTTTATTGCGCGCTATTCCCTCAAATACAGGCGTTTTCTGTACGTATATGCCATCGGAGTATCTGGTAAATGTAGTTTGAGAGGCAAAAGACGGTATACGGTTTGTGGCGAATGCGCGAGCCAGTGCGGGGTCTTCCGAGGTTTTTGTGAAACACGAACAGACAACCAGGAAGGAGTTGCTCAAGTCGGCAAGCAGCTTATTCGATTGCAGCTGGGAGAATACAAGTGCCTCATCGAACGAGCGATACCGTCCCCCCATGTAGTCGCGCGCTTGACACCGGGCAAGCAGGTCAGCCGCGTCAAATTGGGGATCATTGAGCGCCGAATGACTGATGATTACGTTGGGCAGCTTGTAATCGGGGAAAGGATAATAGTAAGACAACTGGGAGTAACCCGCGCTATTCAACTTGGAAGAGAGCTCATGCTTACCAAATGTAACTGGGCCGCGGTCCTGGTATAGCCCCTGAACCCCGACGAACGGGACCCCCACGTGATCTTCCGCGCAGCCATTGAGGTACTTTAATCCCAGTTTATTTTCAATAGCGATGACTAATCTTCCCTCAGTGCCGGTGAAATCTCGCGCTTTGCGGAGATATACGGCCGTCGGATCGGGTCCACCGCAAAACAGCGGGGCATACTCAAGTACGCCGACCATGAGGACCCAATCGAAACGCTGCGCGATTTCAAGCTCCAGCAAATCGTCGGCAACGACGGTCACATTGGGTAGGTCGGCACAGCGCTGAGCTGTTACTCGAGCACGCAGCAGGCTTCCCTCGACGGCGGTCACTTGCGCCCCAAGTTCCCCCAAGAACCGCGTGATAGCCCCGCCGCCGCAACCAAATTCTAGGACTGTATCACCCTGCTTAATCCCCAATCCGCGGAGCAAGTTGGATCGCATCCGGCTCAGGTGATATTCGGAAGGCCAATCGGTGATGGCCTCGGCTAGCTCAGTGGAAAAAGTACTGCGGTCAGCGGCGCTGCTGACAATGGCGAGCAGTCTTTGCTCAATTTCGATCCCGTCTGAATATGCGAATTCGCGAGAACTGTTCCGCCGATAGAGGCGGAAGTCAGAATCCCATTGATATTGCTTAAAATCCTGGGGTGATGACATGGCAGGTTATTATCACTCGTGCCGCACTGCAGCGGTGCTTTCCAGCGGGCACAATGGGCCCGTGTCGGTACTCACAGAATGGCAAACCGGGGCAGTTGGACCCCCTATTTCAGACCATCTCTAAGGCTAAGTTTAAGCAATGCTACGGCAAGACGCAACAGCCCTTCCCATGTGAGTCTAATTCCCGCTGCCCCGTACGTCTACCCATCACAGTTGCCCTCTGCTTGGCGTTCGTAGGCGTGGTTACTGCTCGTCATCCCTGGTCCGGCATGTTCGATGACGATTGGGTGCTCGCGGTAATTTTTGAGATTTCTGGAGAAACCGGTTCGGTCGGGATGTCGCCTTCCCTTACCCGAGGGGCGGGCCACAAAGCCGCCCGATTTTCATATAAAGTAGAGCAGTCAGGCTAATGCTCATCATCCCCACTTATAACGAACGCGACAATATCGCACCGCTGGTCGGCAGAATCCGCAGCGCCGCCGGCAACGAACCGGTTCTTTTTGTGGACGACAATTCTCCCGACGGTACGGCCGACGAGATCCGCCGCATTCAGGCGACGGACGCCAACATTCACCTGCTGGCGCGGCCGGGCAAAGGCGGCTATGGCTCCGCCTGCCGCGATGCCATGAAGAAGATATTGCACGAGAACCTTGCCGACTATGTGATCCAATCGGATGCCGACCTGTCCCACCCGCCCGAGTTGCTGCCGCGCATGATCGATCTGCTGAAGACTAGCCCGGTGGTCATCGGTTCGCGTTACGTGGCGGGAGGCGGGGCGCAGAATTGGGACGTTCGCCGCCGCTTTCTCAGCTTTGGCGCAAATCTCTATGCGCGCCTTTTCACCGGTGTGCCGGTGCACGACATGACCGCCGGATTCGTGGGCTATCAGGCCGACGTCTTAAGAAAAATCAATCTTGATGAGATCGGCTCCGAAGGCTACGCCTTCCTGATGGAAATGAAATTTAACCTGCACCGCGCCGGAGCCAGCTTCCGCGAGTTCCCTATAATCTTCTGCGAGCGTGAAGCGGGCAAGTCCAAGTTCAGCCGCAAGATTCTCCTCGAAGGTATGCGCTTCCCGCTGAGGGCGCTGAAAAAGAGAATCAGGCAGAGAGACAGCCGGACGGGATAGGCTAGTGACCGGCAAGTCAGCGAGGTCTACGGGTGGGCTTGACGGACTGTTTCTTCTTGTCGCCTTCCCTCCCGTCAAGTACCATCGGGCAACCCCAATTATAGGTCGCGAAAGGCAGCCGTGCGTTTGCAGAAGCTTGTTGTAATCGAGCTTGGGGCGGCAGGCCGCGAGAAAACTGAATGAACCCGGCGCCCATCGAACTGCGCGCAGAACTCGAAGACCGCTTGTTTCTTCGAGACGTTGCTGTCGGTCGCAAGCGGGCGGCGCTTCATCAGTAAGATGTAAGTCCAGTTTTGTCAGTCACTTGGCAGGGGGCATCTTCGGGACGCGATCTACAAAAAGATGCAGCGCGCTAATACTTTTGCCAGTAGACCCAGAAGAGTGGCAAGATTAGCATCCGTTGCACTGAAAGAGTTTACCTCTGAGCCCCACGATGCATCGCACGGGGACCTCAGCTGCGAGTTGATCGTGACGGTCAACTCTGCAATACCCTCCTAGACGGAGACTAACCGGCACAATTTGGAAGGAAACATCAAATGGATCTTGGAGCAGATATTCGGAAACTGGCCGTGGGAGCACTTGCCGTCTCGAGCCTTTTCGCGGCTGGCGGTGCGACCTTACATGCGCAAGCAGTCACCGCTCAGAAACCAAACATAGTTGTCATCATGTCCGACGACGTCGGCTGGTTCAACGTTGGTGCCTACAACCGCGGCATCATGTCCGGGCGGACCCCGAACCTCGACAAACTGGCATCTGAGGGCATGCTGTTCACCGACTACTACGCTGAGGCGAGCTGCACGGCGGGCCGGGCAAACTTCATTACAGGTGAGCTGCCGGTACGCACTGGAATGACTACCGTAGGCCAGGCCGGCTCGCCAATCGGCATACCCGCTGAGGCGGTGACCATCGCCACAGCGCTCAAGTCCATGGGCTACGCTACCGGTCAGTTTGGCAAGAACCACCTGGGTGATCTCAACCAGTTCCTGCCTACCGTCCACGGCTTCGACGAGTACTTTGGCTACCTCTATCACCTCGACGCAATGGAAGACCCCTTCCACTCCAATTATCCGCCGGCGCTGAAGGACACAGTCGGGCCGCGCAATATGGTCCACAGTTGGGCAACCAACGTGGACGATCCTACGGTGCAGCCGCGCTGGGGCAAGATCGGCAAGCAGAAAATCGAAGATGCAGGGCCACTGCCTCCGCACCCGATGGCGGGCATCAAGTACAACATGGAGACGGTGGACGAGGCGATCCTGGGTTTCGCCATCGACTTCCTGGACAAAGCCAAGGCCGATAACAAGCCGTTTTTCCTGTGGCTGAACCCTACGCGCATGCACGTCGTGACCCACCTCTCTCCGAAGTACGAGGCGATGCGCACGCCGGAGAATGGTTGGTCGGAAGAAGAAGCCGGAATGGCGCAGCTCGACGACGTTGTCGGCGGGGTGATGCAGAAACTCAAGGACATGGGGGTTGACGACAATACCATCGTCGTCTTCACCACCGACAACGGTGCGGAAAACTTCACCTGGCCGGACGGCGGACAAACTCCGTTTGCCGGAGGTAAAGGAACGGCCCTGGAAGGCGGCTTCCGCGTGCCAGCCATGGTGCGTTGGCCCGGCCACGTCCCGGCCGGCAGAGTCGAGAACGGAATCTTCTCTGGTATGGACTGGTTCCCGACCTTCGTGGCTGCCGCCGGCGACCCGAATATCGTCGATGAACTGAAGCAGGGCAAGCAACTCGCCGGACAGAATTACAAGGTCCACCTCGACGGCTACAACCAGCTTGACCTGATTACCGGCAAGGCTGCATCAGCCCGTCATGAGATCTTCTACTTCACCGAGGGCACGTTGAGCGCGGTGCGTATCAACGATTACAAGTATCGCTTCACCGATCAGCCAAACGGCTGGGTGGGCGCCACGGTCAAAGTTGATTGGCCGATCCTCACCAACCTGCGCCTGGATCCCTTTGAGCGCACCGGCATGCCCAGCGGCGATAAGGGATCGTTAGCCTTCTACAACTGGTTCGCTTACCAGTTCTGGCGCTTTGTCTATGTCCAGCAGGAGGTAGGAAAACTAGCGCAGAGCGCACTCGAATTCCCGCCGATGCAGAAGGGTGCCAGCTTCAACCTGGAGGTCATCAAGGAGCAACTGGCGAAGAAAATGGCGGCGCAGAACCAGTAGATGGCCGCGCTACTGGGACTCCTTCAAGCACGAAATGTGCCGCTTCCAGATTCCCGGGCAGGTTATCGCCAAGTACATACCAACGTTCATCGAGTATCCGCCTATGCAGGCGGGTGCGAGTTTCAACGTTTCGGATCTGAAGGCAAAGGTCGAAGCAGCGGCCAGGACCAGAACCCTAACCAGGGCGCTGTCAGTCTCAAAGCTGGCAGCGCTTGTCTGTAAGCCGTAAGTACAGTTTCGCCAGTCACTTGGAGGTTAGCCGCCGACGGGCTCGACAAGAAAGACACAGCGACGCTATTACTTTTGCCAGTAGACCCCGGACAGTGGCGGGACTAGCATTCGTTGCACCCGCAAGAGCTGCCGGCGCTTCGTCGCCGGGGATGTCCGTGGGTTGATCGTGGGGATCAACACACCGCAACCCTCCTCCGGCGGAGGCCAACCCAGTATCGCTTGCAAGGAGATATCGAAATGGATCTAGCAGCAGGTATCCGGAAACTGACGCTGGGAGCGCTTGCCGTCTCGAGTTTTTTCGCCGGCGCGGGGGCCGCTGCCGCGCAGCAGGTGACGGGCACATTGGGTCAGGCCGACGCCACCACCACTATCAACGGAAAGCAGGTCCCGCCACCGCCTCCAAAATTCGGTGGCGTGATCAAGGAAACTGCGCCGCAATCGACGCCGTGGTGGCCGCCCCGCATCGTGCCGCCCAAGGGTGCGCCTAACGTGCTCCTTATCATGACCGATGACCAGGGCTACGGTGTGGCGGGCACCTTTGGCGGTGTCATTCCGACGCCGTCGCTGGACCGCGTCGCCAAAGCGGGTTTGCGCTACATTCAGTTCCACTCCACGGCCCTCTGCTCGCCTACGCGCGCTGCCCTGATCACTGGCCGCAACCACCACTCCGTCGGCTTCGGCGTCATCGGCGAATTGTCCACCGGTTACCCGGGTTATGACTCCGTCATCGGTCCGGAGAACGCCACCATCGGCGAGATCCTGAAAGAAAATGGCTACGCTACCTCATGGTTTGGCAAAGACCACAACACCCCGGGATTCCAGTACAGCACCACGGCCGGGCCATTCGATCAATGGCCCACCGGCATGGGCTTCCAGTATTTTTATGGCTTCCTGGGTGGCGAAACCGACCAGTGGACTCCCTACTTATTCAAAGACACGACCGAGGTAATGCCCTGGATCGGCCACCCGGACTATAACCTCACGACCGACTTGGCCGACAACGCCATCGCGTACATGAGGAATTTGAACGCGTCAGCACCCGACAAGCCGTTCTTCCTCTACTACGTGCCCGGCGGATCGCACTCGCCGCATCAGCCCAAGAAAGAATGGATCGAGAAATTCAAAGGCAAGTTCGACATGGGCTGGGAGAAATTGCGGGAGCAGATCTTCGAAAACCAGAAGCGGCTGGGCGTCATTCCCGCCAATGCGCAACTGACTCCGTGGCCGGATGACCTGCCCAAGTGGGACTCGCTAACCGCCGTGCAGAAAAAGCTCTATGCGCACCAGGCGGAAGTCTATGCCGGCTACACCGCTTATACCGATTATGAGATTGGCCGCGTCATTCAGGAAGTCCAGGACATGGGCAAACTGGACAACACGCTGATCATCTACATCGACGGCGATAACGGCACCAGCCCAGAAGGCAGTCTGTCTGGAACCTACAACCAGATGACCGCTTACAACGGCGTGATGGACGTCCCCGAGCCCTTGCAGTTACTGCATTACAACGACTGGGGCTCCGACAAGACCTATCCGCATATGGCAGTGGCGTGGGCGTGGGCATTCGATACGCCCTTTAAATGGACCAAGCAGGTGGCGTCGCACTTCGGCGGTACCCGGCAAGGCATGGCGATTTCGTGGCCCGGCCACATCAAGGATGTCGGCGGAATTCGCACTCAGTTCCACCACATCATTGACATCGTTCCAACCATACTCGAAGCCACCGGTATCCAGGCGCCCGACGAGGTCAAGGGCATCAAGCAGAAGCCGATTGAAGGCATCAGCATGCTCTATACCTTTGACGCGGCCAATGCCAACGCACCTTCCAAACGCGATACGCAGTATTTCGAGATGGTTGGCAATCGTGCCATCTATCACGACGGGTGGATTGCCTGCACCACTCCTCCCTCACCGCCCTGGCTGATGGGCACGGGCAAAATGCCGCCGATGAATGAATACAAATGGGAGCTCTACAACATCGCCCAGGACTTCACGGAAAACAACGATCTCGCTGCCGGCAATCCCGACAAGCTGAAAGAGATGCAGGCGCTGTTCCAGCAAGAGGCGGAGAAGTACCAGGTCTTCCCGCTGGATAACTCAGGCTTCGTGCGGCTGCTGGGACCAAAACCTAGCGCTACTGCGGGTGTGACTGACTTCACCTACACCGGCGTGAATCCTGGCATTCCGGTCGGCAACGCTCCCAGCATTCTGGACCGGGACTATGTGATCACGGCCAATGTCACCATTCCCGATGGCGGGGCCGAAGGCGTGATCGCAACCATGGGCGGACGCTTCGGCGGCTATGCGCTCATGCTGAGTCCGAGCGCAAGTTGGTTGCTCAGCAGCCAACCGTTCAAGTACGTCGAACTGGGTTTGTTGATTCTCGGATTGCTTTTGATCTTCATTGGCACGGCCGGTAGGTGGAGAAAACGTTTCGGCTACGCATTCTTGCTGGTGGCGGCCGTCGGACTAGTTCTATCTTTCGCCACCGACGTGTTCCACATCGGCAGAGGCAGGCCGGTATTCGTTTACAACTTCCTCGATCTGGAGCGCTTCCGCTGGCGCGGGCTGTCCTCGCTCGACGCCGGCAAGCACACCATCGTCTTCGACTTCAAGTATGACGGACCCGGCCCCGCCAAGGGCGGCACGGGCGTGTTGACGGTAGATGGCAAGGAGGTCGCGCGCAAGACCATCCCGCACACCATTCCGCTGCTCATGTCGATCGACGAGACCTTCGACATCGGACTCGACACCCGAACCCCAGCGGACTTTACCTACGACGTTCCCTTCGCGTTCACCGGAACAATCGACAAGCTGAACTACAAGCTCGGGCCGTCGCAGATGACGGCAGAGGAGCAGAAGAAGGCGGCAGACACAGTCGCCAGAAGAACCGACTAGGCTTGAAGCAATACTGGGCCGGTGAGCTCGGTTAGGAATTAAACGATGACAACAGTGACGCTATCCAAGTTGTCGGCGGCGATCGAGGTCGTGACCGGCATTTTATTGATCACCTCCCCTAGTCTGGTTGTCCGCATTCTCCTGAGTGCTCATCTTTCGGACGCTGGGGTTGCGGTCGGCCGATTGTGCGGTATCGCCCTACTTTCTCTGGGCCTGGCATGTTGGCCGAACGAAAACGTTACCTCCGCTCAAGCTACTCGGGCGCTGTTCACCTATAATCTGTTGGCAGCCTTCTATCTTGGATATTTGAGAGTCGGCGCAGGTTTCGTTAGCTACCTCCTATGGCCGGCGTGTGTTCTGCATGCGTTACTGGCAGCTTGGCTGGCGCGTCCGGTCTATACCATAGGCCGGCATAGATAACTGGGTCTTGCCGTCGAAGACCGCTGTCGCAAGCGGTAGTTTGCAAACCGGCCTGATCGGGGTGAGCTTTGGCGCAGAGTCCACCCTTGGTGTCGAAGGGAAATTTCGTTCGTGGGTTGATCGGCAGGATCAACCCATGGCACACCTCTCCCTGCAGAGGCTAACCGGAATTACTTGCTGGCGGAATTGTTGTTCAGGAGAATCAAGTTCATGAGAAAAACAAAGATTGCAAGAATCGCAACTGTCGCAGCCTGGTCACTGGCAACGCTTTTGTTGCTTGGTGGCATGGCTATCGCCCAAAGCGTCCAGCTTCAGGGAGTGATTGACGGGCGCAGCGGCGCCACCATGACGGTCAAGTCCGCGGACGCCGGCAATGTGGTTGTCCTGCTCACCGATAACACGGAAGTGCAAGAAGTTGAAGGCGGCCTGCACATGCGCAAGAAGCAGATGGGCATGACTGCTCTGGTGCCTGGCCTGCCGGTGGAAGTAAAGGGGACCTACAACGCGCAAAACCAGTTAGTGGCTGATAGCGTGAAGTTCAAAGGCTCCGAGCTGAAGAACGCGCAGGACATTCAGGCGGGCGTAGCTCCGGCTGAGGCACAACTTCAGGCGCAGCAGCAGCAGCTCCAGCAGACCGAGCAGCAGATCCAAGCTCAGCAGGCGGCGATGCAGGCGCAACAGGCGCAGCTTACCGCCGCGCAACAGCAGGAAGCAGCCAACAAAGCTGCCATCGCGGCCACCAACAAACGCTTCGGCGAACTGAGTGAGTACAACATCCTGGGCGAGGTCACCGTTTTATTTGCCAACGGCAAAGTCATGGTCGACCCGCAATACAAACCACAACTGCTGCAGCTTGCCGAGAAGGCTAAAACTATCAATGGCTATGTGATTCAGGTGAAGGGTTATGCTTCCGCGGTGGGGTCAGCGGCCTTGAATCAGAGACTCAGTACCGAGCGTGCGGACAAAGTAACGGATTTTATGGAGCAGCAAGGTCATATTCCTTTGACCAACATTCTGGCTCCGGGCGCGATGGGTACCAGCCGGCAGGTAGCGCCCGACACCACCGCAGAAGGTCAGGCTGACAACCGGCGTGTGGTGGTGAGGATCCTGCAGAACAAAGGCATTGCAGGCAACTAGAAACTCTATGTACACCTGAGCGAGGAAATACTCACCTTGAGAAGTTAATCCTCGCTCAGATGAGACCACTTAATAAGTTTGCGATTTAGCTCTCGCAGTACGTCGGCGGGACACAAGGAGAAGGAATGCGTTCGTACTATAAAACCTGGTTTACGGCGTTTGCGCTGACGCTGGCTTTACTACTTTGTATACCTGCGGTTGCACAAGGGCCATCGAACTTGACCGTGCAAGACCAGACACCCAACGTCCCCACACCGAAACCAGCGGCTTCGGCTGACGATGATCAGTGGCACTTCGATTTCACTCCCTACCTTTGGTTTGCGGGAGTGAGCGGGACGGTAGGCGGCTTCGGCCGCGACGCCAGCGTGCACGTCAGCCCCGGTGATTTACTTTCGCACTTCCACCTCGGACTCATGGCGAACGTCGAAGCTCGCAAAAATCGCCTGGTGTTACCGCTGGATTTCATGTGGATCAATCTGCAAGCCGGCAAAGCTACTCCGTTCGACCCAGGCTTGAGTTCGGTACAGGTTAAGTCGACGGAGACGATTCTGGCCCCCAAGGTTGGTTATCGGATCGTGGATCGCGAAAAGGTCAAGGTCGATGCGCTGGTCGGTATTCGTTACTGGCATCTCGGAGAGCACTTGAACTTTCAGCCGTCCGGTCTGTTCAACAATTTGTCGCCAACCCAAAACTGGGTTGACGGCGTGGCGGGCGGCAAATTCATGTTTGCGCTCTCGCCGAAGGCGTCGGTCACAGTCGCGGGGGACGCGGGCGGAGGCGGTTCGAGCTTGGACTATCAGGTGGCTGGGGTTCTCGGTTTCAGATTATGCAGAGTTGCCATCCTGGATTTGGGCTGGCGCTATTTGTACGTCGACTATCAAACCAATGCACCTAAACTTGCCGTCTTTGATGTGCACGAAAGCGGCGCGCTGCTGGGCGTAACTTTCAACCTCAAGTAATTCGATAGTATAGCGGCCGCGAAGTTGCAAACTGTTGGTTTGCCGTGTTTCGTCAGGATCGGGCGACAGTTAGGTCGAAGCTGTCGTCTTCCTCAAGAATAAGAGTATTGTGCGCAGCGAAGAGAGATCGGATCCCGAAACTTTGAATGCGGTTAGCTTTACAACTCGCATGGCTGATGGCAGTCGCAGCTTGCTCATTGCAGCTGCTTTCAGCCCAGGACCTCTCCCCGCGAGCCTATGTCATCACGCCGCTGCATTCCAATGCGATTACTCTGACTTACTCCTTCTACGATGGCAGCCTCTTCTTTAATGGAGCGGCGCCTATTACCGGCGCAACCGGAACCTATAGCGTGCCAATCTTTACCTACTATCATTCGTTTGGCTTGTTCGGCCACTCGGCCAACGTCAACGCATCGTTGCCTTACGCTGTAGGAACTTTTCAGGGCCAACTGGTTGGGGAGCACAAGCAGCTTTATCGTTCAGGGCTTCTGGATTCCACGTATCGTCTGTCGGTAAACCTCAAGGGCGGGCCGGCGATGGCGCCCAAGGACTTTGCGAAGTGGAAGCAGAAGACTTTGCTCGGGGTGAGCCTGAAGGTAGTCGCCCCGACCGGCCAATATGATCCGACCAAGCTAATCAACTGGGGTGCTAACCGGTGGGCCTTCAAACCGGAATTTGGATACTCGGAGCGTTGGGGCCACTGGGTGGTCGATGGCTATGCGGGAGTTTGGTTCTACACCACCAATCCGCAATACTATTCGCCTCCGGTTCCCAAACCTCAATCCCAAGAGCCCATCGGCTCGTTCGAAGGTCACCTGGGCTATGACGTGAAGCCACGGCTTTGGTTCTCGCTGGATGGTAATTTCTGGTTTGGCGGCGTTACCAGCCTGAACGGCATAGCCAACAACGATACCCGGCAAACCGGCTCGCGAATAGGAGCAACCGCATCGTTCCCCGTGACCAAACATCAGTCTTTGAAGGTGAGTTATAACAACGGCACCTACATCCGTTTTGGTGGAGACTATCAAAGCGCCTCGGTCGCGTGGCAGTACTCCTGGCTCGGCCATCCTAAGTAGAGTTCATCTCATAAATCGTCTTTGAAAGGGCACGGCTTCAGCCGTACCGCAAGGACCCTGTTACTGTTGGGCTTTGGCCGCTGGGGTTCTTAGGTTGTAAGCGACGGATTTACGAGATGGCTATGGCTTCTAGCAACAAACGCGTCGAGCCGAGTAAGATGATGGCTACCTCGGTCGGCGATTAACATCGATCGGAATTGAGACGATGAAGAAAGTTGAAGTGGCTGAAACGGCGAAAAAAGGAAATAGCAGGCGACAGAAGAGCGCGACCAGTCCGCCGGCAAAGCGAGCTCATCGCAAACTGATTCTTGTCCTGCTGATAGTTCTGCTGGGAACTTCGGCTTGGGTATTCTATTCACCCGGCCGGGGCGGCGCTAGAGTTATCGCCGCCTCGGCGAGTTCTTCCGCATTTCAGCCTACGATTACCAATCGCTCCGCTGCTCCAGCGGCAGCACCTGCCGGCATGGTGTGGATTCCCGGTGGCGAATTCTCCATGGGAGCCGCCGACCCGCCCGACATGGACAATGTCGGCATGAAAGCTACCGAGGACGCCCGCCCGGTGCATCGCGTGTATGTCGATGGATTCTTCATGGATAAGAACGACGTTACCAATGCTGAGTTTGCCAAGTTCGTGAAGGCAACCGGATACATCACCGTGGCAGAACGCAAACCGCGTGCGGAAGATTTTCCCGGCGCTCCTCCGGAAAATCTGGTGGCGGGGTCGGTGGTTTTTTCTCCTCCTAATCACCCAGTGTCACTGGACGACCATTTTCAGTGGTGGAGTTATGTGCCAGGGGCCAACTGGCGACATCCTCTCGGTCCGGCCAGCAACATCCAGGGCAAAGACAAATATCCGGTGGTCCAGGTTGCTTATGAAGACGCCGCAGCCTACGCCAAGTGGGCGGGACAGCGGCTACCGACCGAAGCAGAATGGGAGTTTGCGGCACGTGGCGGGCTTGCGGGGAAGCCATTCGTGTGGGGCGATAAGTTCCGTCCGCAAGGCAAGTGGATGGCGAACACGCACCAGGGACACTTCCCAAATTCCGACACGGGCGAGGACGGCTACGCTGGGATTGCCCCCGTGGCGCAATACGCTGCCAACGGATATGGACTGTATGACATGGCCGGCAATGTCTGGCAATGGACCAGCGATTGGTATCGCGCCGATTATTACCAGCAACTGGTGACCGCCGGCGGTGTGGCCCGCAATCCGCAAGGCCCCCCGTCGGCGTTCGATCCCGATGAACCCAACCAGCCCAAGAGGGTCCATCGGGGAGGATCGTTCCTCTGTACCGACCAGTACTGCTCACGCTACATTGTGGGCACGCGCGGCAAGGGCGAGGTCAGCACCGGCACCAACCATCTCGGATTTCGCTGCGTGATCACAGGCACGAAGTGGGGACGGGTCAACTAACTCGACAAATCGCAGTTCCCAATTAACCTACACCATTCCTCACGCGGCGCGTGCCCGGGAAGCGCGCCTCATTTCTTTTGTACTTATAGTGGAGTAATTGTAGCGGACTTACCGTCGGCCTAGCTAGCTAGGGAAGCTCTGATTAAGGTCTGTACGTTGAAGGGAATGGTCTTCATGCCGTCCGTAAGTATCTGCTATGAAATGGATACCACACTAGAGAATTGCAGTTGCGCCTGCGACACAGTCTCTTTAAGCCCCGAAAGCATTGCCATGGAGTTGATTAGATCGTCCCTAGCGCCGGGCTATCAGTCAACATGAGTCTCGCCAAGGTCAGAAGTCTGGACAGCAGCAGTCTCAGTCCGGGCAGGCACAAGAACCAGGACAGCAGCAGCTGGGGCTGAAAGGCTGGTTCATAAAATTGTCCTTTCGAGTATTGGATGCGTTCCCAACGGCTGGGTGGGCCGCAAGCGAATCGATCGTAACAATTATTTTCATTGGCTGGCGAGAACACTGTTACGCCCGTCCAGGGAAGAAGGAACGCTGGTACCGTTATTGAGTAAAATGTGGAACAGAAGACGAGGAGATCTCATGCCCGGCGATTATTTGCTCAAGACCGAACCTTCCGAGTACTCTTTTGCCGACCTTCAGCGAGACGGTGTAACCGTCTGGGACGGGGTTACCAATCCCGCCGCAGTGAAACATCTCCGCGAGATGCAGCCTGGAGCGAGGCTGATTATCTACGAAACAGGGGACCACAAGAGCGCAGTCGGCACCGCCTCGGTGGTTTCCGTCGACCCCGCCGATCCTAAGAAACCGGTAGTGAAGATCAAGGCAGCGAAGTCGCTTGCGCAGGAGGTTTCCCTGGCACAGATCAAAGCTGACCCTCGGTTCGCCGACTCACCACTGGTGCGTCAGGGAAGGCTTTCCGTGGTGCCCTTGACCGCGGCACAGTACAAAATCCTAACCGGCTACTGAAAAAGCCACCTGCGCCAATGTCTTGCAGCGGCGCACCTTCAGGGATTGCCCTGAGCTTGCCGAAGGGCGCGCCGTACCAGCCCTTTAATTCTGTTCATCACGAGCCGACTAACGAGAAAGCGCAGACTAGACTTCAACTTCCGTCGGTTTGACGGGACAGGAAATAGAGCGTCCCGGCCAGTTTCGTCCACCCATAGGATTTTCAGCCCGAAGGGCGATTACTTGTGCCCTTGTTCCGCAAAGCGGAATGCGGAGAGACCAAACCCGATTTCACGGTTATCGGCCCCCAACCCTTGTTCGCTTGGGCTAATTGGATGCTCGACATGAAACTCAATCAAAATAGGCTGAGCCGATGTCGACCGAGGTGGAATCGGAGCTGTGTAGTCGGCAGCAGGGCCTTCTTTAACGTCCCATGTAGCAACCAGTTGCCCATTAGCAGAAACTGTAATTCGCTGGCTGGTGGAAGGGCGAACGCCCAGTGCCTGGGCCCGAGCCGTAAAGATAAGCGGTTTATCAGTAGCCTCGGAAAGACTCACGAGGAGATGAGCCACCGGTCCGTCACTCCAAATCCCCCAAGTCTCTGGCTCGTACCAGCCACCAAGCAACCATTGGTCGCCCGCTCCGTTTGCGGCCGTGAATACAGTCTCCCCCAGACGTAGCAGCGGCACGGTTGGGAGGGGAAGATCGGTACGATTTCGCAAGTCCTGGGCACAGACTACAAGCGCCCCAGACTGGCGGCAGATACTGCGCCAGTCGACAACAGACGCTACCATTGCCGGAGTCCACGGGGGGACAAATACCCACAAGTCTGTTGCGCCCACAGTTGTCGGGAACTCCGAAAAATTGCAGTCCGGCATCCTGGTGAACCGGCCAACATACGACATGTTGACTGGAATTGCCACCTCGGATGCCAGCAGGAACAGTTGCTGGAACTCAGGCGTACTAGTGTCAGCTCCGCAACCGAACTTAGGCCAGACTGTCAGCTTCGAATGAGTGGCCAGCAGGGACCGCAATTGAACCGTGTCCACCGTATATCTTGCCCGGCTCTTGAAAATCTTACGGACCTCACGGCGCATGGGCATCGATTCAACGTATTGCAGGCTCGCGAATACCAACAGCACCGCAGCCGCCCAGCGTGGAGACAGTTTGCGGCAGACAATCACGGCGCCTATGATGACCAGCGTATAGGCAACCGGCCAGAAGAGCCGGCCGGTACTTCGCAACTCTAAGAGCCAACTTGGATTGGGAAGGTCCAGCAACAGGCGATGACCGGCATACATCTTGGTGGAAAGCGCCAACAAAGTCAGTACCGCACAGGCCACGACAAGACCACCATGCCGGCGCAGTAAAGTTAGTCTTTCCGGCAGACTGAGACAAAAATCTGCCACCAACAGAAGCAGAATTAGTCCGACGCCAAGATATTGGAAGCCTTCGTACTGACCGCCCGTAGCATCCATGAGTTCTCCGGAGAATGAATGGGTCGGATAAAGGGGCGAAAGTAGATTCATCGAGAAATGGCCGTACCCGCTCAGCGGGATGGCATGACCATATCCGAGCGCCAAGGCAACCATGCCAGTGATCGCCACGCCGCCAAGAATGCCTGCTGCGACAGAAATCCATGCCCGGTCGTGTCGTATCAGCAAGCTAAGAGGCGCCGCAGCCAAGACCGCGATCACCATGTACATGATGTAAGGATTGACCAGCAAAGCTGCCAGCATCAGTGCATCTGCTCCGATGACCGTCCCGAACCTGGCACTACGCGTGATCCGAAAATAGAGCCCTAGGGCAATCAAGATGAAGAAATGGCTGCAGAGAGCAACGTGTACGAACCGGAACAGCAGAGTGGGCATACTGACGGCGATGAGTGCAACCGCCAGATTGGGGAGCAATCGTCGTTCCCCCGCGCTCCTCAGAGCAAACACGGCGGCCATCGGCTGGGCAACCCAGCAAATCGCAAGCCACAGATAGAGCGAGTGAAAGTCGGGAGGCAAGAAGTGTCGGAACAACTTCACCACAAGTTCGATGAGCGGAATGCCATCCGTGAACCCGACGTTGGTGCCCTCGGGTGTCCCCAGCGTCTTGACGAGCAGAGGAGGCCATCGCCACGAATCCTTAGTGAAATACCGTTGGCCCATGACGTTCATTGCCGCATCCATTCCGTACGGAGGATGAACCCGGATGTCAGTGGAAAAGATCACACGCCGCGGAAACATATAGGATGTGACGGCAAGACCTAGGAGCAAGGCCAACAGGTAGGTTGCGACCGTGGTTCGGCGCTCCACCGCGTGTGAATTGGAATCGGTTGTCAAGAGAGCTGAACGCGATGTCGATGGTTGGTTCTCAGTTTCTAAGTTCATGCAGGATCATTCCTATCAACCGGGATTTCCGTTTTAGCTCCCCACAGCCCCACACTATATGCCCCTTCAGGGATTCCAGCGCATCGTTATCTTCTTTGGCCGGGCCCAAGGCGCGGCACGGTTAACCAACGGGACTCCACTTTCAATTTGTAACAATTACCCCCATCCTACGGCCCACGATCATGCTATGCGACATTCGTCACCACGCAAAGTGACAAACTTGTACTTGACAGTCTGTGACCCCTCGGAGCAGCCTAGTGTCGCGGCAGTCAGACGTCTGCTTAGCGGACGTTGGCGCGGGGCACCGTACGATCTCCCAGCCTTTACGCACGACGCGTTCTCGCTTCATGCTCGCACCCCTCATCATGAAGTGGCGAGTTCCTATACCGCTTCGCGATCCAATCTGCTGCCCCTTGTTCCATTTCGCTCCAGCGTCCGGTGATTCCCGCCTAGCGCGTAGCGGACAGTCAGTTCTCCACCGCACTTTTTCTCCCGGAGGTTTTCATGCTTCACCTCGACACCGGTAACACCGGTTTCATGATTCTATGTACCAGCCTGGTCATGTTAATGACCCCTGGCCTGGCGTTCTTTTATGGCGGTCTCGTGGGCAGGAAGAACGTGCTCGCCATCATGATCCAGAGCTTCGTCTCCATGGGCTGGACGACCGTCATCTGGTATCTGTATGGCTACTCGCTGTGCTTCAGCGGCGATTGGCACGGGGTCATCGGCAATCTCGACAAGGTTTGCTTGCATGGCGTCAACCTGACCACGCCGTCCGGTCCCAATAACACCATACCGGCGATGGTCTTCATTGCCTATCAGATGATGTTCGCTATCATCACGCCGGCCCTCATCTCCGGCGCCTTCACCAACCGCGTGACCTTCAAGGCCTATTGCCTGTTTCTCACCGGGTGGCTCACCTTCGTCTATTTCCCCTTCGTGCACATGGTTTGGGGTGGAGGCATGCTGCAACGCTGGGGCGTGGAAGATTTCGCCGGCGGCATCGTGGTCCACAACATAGCTGGACTGGCGGCGTTGGCTTCCGTCCTTTACGTGGGCAAGCGGCGCGTTTTGGACCGCGGTCCGCACAGCATTCCGCTGGTTGCGCTGGGCACCGGCCTGCTCTGGTTCGGATGGTACGGATTCAATGCGGGCAGCGAGATGCGCGTGGACTCGGTGACCGGTACCGCTTTCCTGAACACCGACATCTCGGCATCGTTCGCCGCCGTTGCGTGGCTACTGGTGGCGTGGTTCCGCGAGAGAAAGCCTAAATTTCTCGGCCTGCTGACCGGCGCGGTCGCGGGACTGGCGACCATCACGCCCGCCGCAGGCTACGTTTCGCCCACCACGGCAGTAATCATCGGCGTGGTCTCGGGAGTGGTTTGCTACTTCGCGGTTGAAATGAAGAACAAACTGCACTGGGACGATGCCCTCGACGTCTGGGGCGTGCACGGAGTAGGTGGCTTCCTCGGCATCCTGATGCTGGGACTGTTCGCCAACAGTACGTTTAATCCCGCTGGAACCAATGGATGGCTTTATGGGAATCCTGGGTTCTTCTTCAAACAACTGGTTGCGGTGCTGTTCTCGTCGGTGTGGGCCTTCGGTTTCACCTACGGCATGCTGCGAATCATCGACATGTTCACTCCGGTAAAGGTCGAAATGATGAGCGAAGAAATCGGATTGGACGAGTCCATCCTCGGCGAACATGCTTATGAGACCTTGGAAGTAGAGGACCTGTTCAACGGCGACCGCAAACGCGCTGCGATCAAAGAGACGGAACTGGTCGGTCCGCCGAAATAAACTAAGCGGAACCACGCTTACCGTTTTCGCTGGCTGCGGTAAGCACTAGATTGGCGCAGGGGCGATCATGGCATCGCCCCCTGTCTCACGATCAGCGCGGACGCCGCGGTTCACCACCGCTGTCAACCTAATCTTGGTCTCTGTTCCACAATCTTGCAGAGGGTAGTTGAATCGTCATCGCGGGGGCGCTGCCGCCGTTTTTCTCTTTCGCAATTGCTCGCCATCCCTCAAAATCAACCATCCGCGGTTTTATTGTGAGGAGGGCAAGGGATGGATACGCCGCTAAACGGTGTGATCTTTGTCTGTGGCTCCATGATCTTTTCTACGCTGGGATTGTTTCTGGTCCGGCGTCATCTCAACATCGAGTGGCTGAAGCGGCAACATGAGGTGGCCAGCTTTTTCTTCCTGATGATCGGGACCCTCTACGCCGTGCTGATCGCCTTCGGTATCTTCGTCGTTTGGAGCCAGTTTCAGGACGCGGGGACGAACCTGGAGCGCGAAGCCAATGAGGTCGGCGACCTCTCCCGCATGTCCATGGTCATGCCCGAGCCGCTGCGCACGAACATACGGAATGCGCTGCTCGAGTACCTCAATTCCGTCGTGCAGGATGAGTTTCCTGCGATGGCTGAGGGGCGCGACAGTTCCCGTACCTGGCTGGCAATGCAAAGACTTTGGGATGTTTACAACACGGTCGAACCCAATAATCCACGCATGCAAACCTATTTCGCGGAATCGATAACCCAACTCAATGAACTTTCCAACTCCCGCAGAATCCGGCTTTTTGCCAACCGCGGTACCGTACCTAATACGCTGTGGTATCTGCTGCTTGTCGGCGGGGTCATGCTGATCGTTTTCACCTGGTTCTTTGGCCACGAAAGCGTCTGGTCACAGGCGGCGATGACTGCGGCCTTGGCCGGAGTTCTGGCTTTTAGCCTCTTCCTCATCGACTCTTTTGATAGCCCTTATTCAGGAGTGGTTCAGGTCACCCCGCAGCCGTTCCAGTTGGAGTTGGTGCACATTACGGAACGAGGGGCAACGTGAGTCGGTGCGGCCAAGGCTGGCCCGTTATCGAAGCGGTTGGAGGTGCGGCCCCGTAAAGCTCCGCAACTACCTCAAGTGCAGCCGCGTCAGCAGTTCCTGAAAGCGAGGATCAGAGCGCAGCGGATCGTACACTTGCGCAACCTTCAGATACACCAAAGCTGCAGCCCGTTCTTCATAGGCCTTGTTCAGCCACTGGAAGGCTTCGTCTTTGCGGCCCAGCGCGGCAAAGGTGTCTGCAATCTCCGTCGGCGGAACATACTGGTGGGTGGAGAGCTGCAGCAGTTCATTCAAAATCTGGGTGGCTTGATCGTTCTTACCCGCCGCCGCATAAGACCGCGCCAGAAATGCTTTGGCTACCGGGTCACCTCGCGTCAACTCCACTCCCCGCTCAAATTCCGTTATCGCCTGGTCGTGCTGTCCCTTGTACTGATAGGCCATCCCGAGCACGCGATGGGCCAGCAGGAAGTCAGGGTCCAACTCGATGGCCTTGCGTGCGCTTTGAATTGCCCGGTCGTAGTCGCGCACCATCAGGTAGGTCCAGCCCAGGTGCTCGTTCATCACCGTGTCTGAAGGTGACAACTCCAGCGCCCTTTTGGCCTCTGCCAGGCCTTCCGGCGAGCGTCCTAACGCGATCAACTCGTGCGAGTACCAATGATGCGCGGTGTCGTAGAGAGGATTGAGCGCGATCGAGCGCCGGAACTCCCGTTCCGCTCCGGCCCAGTCCCAATCGTAAGTGAAACGGATATAACCCAACGACGCATGCACTTCAGCCAGGCTGTCGTCGATGGCGAGAGCTTTGGCGGCGGCGGCTTCGGCCTGCGGCATCGCTTCTTTGGGCGGCAGGATGCTGTATCCGTACGAACCGGCGAGGGTGTACGAATCCGCCAGCCCGGCATAAGCCAGCGCGTAGTTGGGATCGGCCTGAATCGCGCGCTGGAAGTAGTCAATACTCTTCTTGACCCCGTCCACGGTTCGCTTGTTCCAGAAGAACCTGCCCTTTAAGTAAAGCTGATAGGCGTCGCTGTTTCCGGTAAATGGGCGTAACAACTCCTTCTGCTCGTCGCCGCTGAGGTTGATGGTGAGCTTATCGACTACCTTCTGCGAGATCGAGTCTTCCAGCGAGAACAGGTCGGTAAACTTTTCGTCAAAAGTATTGGCCCACAGAACTTCGCCGTCGGCTACCCGCAGCAGCCGCACCGTTACCCTCACCGTGTCCGCCCCGGGCTCGCGCTGGATGCTACCCTCCAGGACCGATTGCACCGCGAGCTGCCTGCCCGCGGCGATGGGATCGTCGGCTTTGACATACTTGCGGACCGATCCCACCGGCCTGATGATGATCTTGTGCAGCGTGCCCAGCCGAGTGATAAGAGCGTCGGTCAATCCCAGCCCCAGATACTCGTCCTCGGCAGCGGCATCCAGCGGCCGGAACGGCAAGATGGCGATCGATCGTTCCGACGCGCTCACCGTGGCCGAGCGTGCCTTCCAGTGTGACCAGAAGTAAACCAGACCGGCTGCGATCACCACCATCGCAACCGTTATGAAAAAAATCCTGGTAGCCGAGGTCTTCCAGCCCGCTCCAGCCGGCGGCGTCATTGCGGTTACCGGCGTCGGGCTGACGGCGACTGGCATGATCTCAGCTTCTGCCAGCGGCGCCATGGCGACCGTAGCTCCAGATGACTGCGGCCCGCGTGCGACCTGCGGCGTTACACTTTCATTACCTTTTCGATATTTGGACTCGCTGTCCTCTTCGCACTCCGTTACTTCCGCGTTGAACCGATAGCCTTTGCGCGGCACCGTTTCTATATAGGGCTGACCATCCGGCGTCGTGTCCAAGGTCTTCCGCAGTAACGAAATGTTGACCGTGAGGTTGGTTTCTTCGACAAAGCTGTCCGGCCAGATCGCCTCCATGAGGGTTTCCCGTTTGACCAGCCGCCCGCTGTTTTGCACCAGGTACAGCAGAATGTCGAAAGCTTTGGGGGCAAGAGGAATGGCAGTCTCCTCCCGCAAGAGCAGATGCTCGGTGGGATAAAGCCGAAACTCGCCGAAGCGAAAATACTTAATTCCTGAAGTCATGGCCTACTTAGCAGGTGGCTGTATCCCCGGCTTGTATGTAATGCCCTTGGTCTCGAACAGTGTGGGCGGCAAGCCCGTGTTGTAGCTGGCTGCGGTGATGAATCGCTGGTTGGTCATCTCCCCATTGCGATTGCGCACCGTGCTGTAAGGCGTCTGGATGCCCTGTATCAGCTTGTAGTTCGCGTAGACCACCGACTCCTCATCCATCTGTCGGTCCTGCGGATCGCGCCAACTGTAGCTGGTTTTCACCGGCAGGTGCGTGCGCGGATCGACCGAGATGGTCACACTGTCGTTGTTGGCGTTCAGTACGCTGACCTGGTCGGCCAGGTTCTGTTCCACCATGGCCGTGCCATCGTACAAAATCATGGTGCCCGGCGCGCCCAGCCATTTCCGGATGACCCACTCCAGCGAGTGGTCGCGGCGGCGCAAATAATCTTCCATCTCCTTCGGCTCCTGGGTCCCCGTGCCCTTGTAGGTGATCTCGTATCCCTTGTCGCCGATAAACAGCTCGGCAATGTCGCGCTGCTTGGTTAGCTCGATCCGCTCCTTGTCGGGCCACTCCCAGAATCGCCAGAACTCGATGCTCATGCTGTTGGGCCGTCCATGATAGAAGCCATAGGTGCGGCCCTCGCTCTTCATGTCGTGGACGTTCAAGTAGGCATCTCCGCCCAGCCCGCGCACCATGTCATTGAGGACCTGCAGCGCCTTCTGCACGCCGGGATCTTTGGTGGAAGCGAATTGCGCCGTCGGCCAATTGGCGGGAATGAACGATGTTTGTGCGGCAGTTGCTGGAGCGCTGGCCGACGCCGGAGCCGCAGTCTGTCCAGCGGCGTATGTCGACAGCAATAGAAAGACAGCGGCAGCGACTCGCATGGTTGAGTTCATTCTAAACTGCGGGGGACGCTTCCAACGTCGTGATCCGCTCTCGCCCTCGACTTGCATTCTTGATTCATGGGGACAACTCGGTGTCTTCCCCTGTCGCAGCTTGGCCTGAGCGTAGCCGAAGGGTGGTGAATCACTTCTTCTTCTTCCTCTTTGGCAGAGGCTTCTCTTCGACCACCGCAAACTGTATCCGCTTCTGCATTCTGTCAATGCGGTCCACCAAGACGCGGATTGGATCGCCCATCGAGTAGGTCTTTCGGCTGCGCTGCCCGATGATCTGCCGGGTGTTCTCGTGATACAGATAATGATCGTCAGTGAGCGAGCCCAGCGGCACCAGCCCTTCGATGAACATGTCGTTCAGCTCGACGAACATCCCGAACTTAGTGACGCTCACGATCAGCCCATCGAACTCGTCGCCGATGTGCTGCTCCATGAACTTCATCTTCTTCCATTCCATCAGCCCGCGCTCGGCTTCGTCGGCGCGGCGCTCGGATTGGCTGGACTCGTCGGCGATATCGTGCAATTCGTCCTCAGGAATCGGGCCACTGAGCGGCGCGTGGTGCCCGTCGTTCTGCCGACGGTGTTTCTTGGGCGATGAATCCTGACGGTGCCCCGTCCAAGCCTCTTTTGCTGGGGTGGGGGTGTTCGCCGGATGACCCGTCGAATCTTCCATCGCTTGAGGTGTCCTTTTCGACCAGGGCGACGGCGACTCGCTGTGCGCAACCCCTCCCACTCCAACTGGCACGCCGTGTTCTTCACCTTCCGCGGAATCGCGTAGCACATCTTTCAGAATGCGGTGCACGACCAGGTCTGGATAGCGGCGAATCGGCGAAGTAAAGTGCGTGTAGGCGGGCGCGGCCAGGGCGAAGTGGCCTTCGTTCTTCTCCGAGTAACGCGCCTGTTTCAGCGAACGCAGCATCAGGTACGAGAGGATGCGCTCCTCCGGCTTGCCGGCAATCTTCTGCGTCAGCTTCTGATACATGCGCGGCGTGATGTGTACTTCCTCGGGCAGCTCGATGGTCTTCGCCTGGCGGCCACTGCCATAACGGTCGCGCCGCTCCGCTTTAAATTGCACGCGCTTCACCGGCAGCGCCCCAACCCCTAGCGAGTAGCCGAACTTCGCGGCAATCGTCTCGAAGTCAAAGACGCGCTTGGGATCGGGCTTTTCGTGAATGCGATAGAGCGAGCCGACTTGTTTGCTCTCCAGATAACTGGCCACGCACTCGTTTGCCGACAGCATGAACTCTTCGATGATGCGATTGGCGATGTTGCGCTCCGAGCGCGTGATGCTCTTCATCAGGCCGTGCTCGTCGAACTCGATCACCGGCTCCGGCAAATCGAAATCAATCGACCCGCGCCGGACCCGCTTGCGGTTCAGAATCATCGCCAACTCGCGCATCAGGTCGAAAAGATCCACTAGGCGGTGATAGTGCTTCCGTTGCGCCGGATCGCCTTCCAGGATGAGGTTCACGTTGGTGTAGGTCATGCGCTCGGCAGAACGAATGACGCCCTCGTTCAGCGTGTAGCCGACAATCTCACCCTGCTGATCGATCTCCATCACGCACGACAGCACCATCCGGTCAACTTGCGGGCGCAGGCTGCACAAGTCAGTTGAGAGTTCCATCGGGAGCATGGGCACGGCGCGATCGGGAAAATACACGGACGTCCCTCGCAGGCGCGCCTCCAGATCGATCGCAGATTCTTCGCGCACATAATGCGCCACATCGGCAATGTGGACTTGCAGCTCGAAGTTGCCATTCGACATGCGGCGCACGGTGACTGCATCGTCGAAGTCGCGCGCGGTTTCGCCGTCGATGGTGACGATGGGAAGTGAGCGGTAATCCTGGCGGTGGCGCAACTCGCTCGACGGAATCACGGGATCAAACAGCTGTGCCTCCTGCAGCACCTCGACCGGAAAGCGGTGCGGCAGATGAAATTGGCGAATGATGATTTCGACATCGACGCCAAAGTCGTTTTCATAGCCGAGAATCTCGATCACGCGCCCGCGCGGATTGCCGGTCGGCGACGGCCACTCGGTGATCTCTACTTCGACGACCACGCCTTCCAGATCGCCCCACTCGTGCTGTCGCGCCTCGGCGCCCAGCACGCGATCGCGATCGGCATGCTTCTTGCGAGAAGGTTTCGTTTCACCTGTCTCCCACTCATCCGCAACTGAAACGGATGAATGGGGCACGCGCTGCTTACTGGTCGACGCATCTTCCCCGCCCGGCCATTCCATGCCGCGAGGAATGACGATCTCCTTGGTGACTTTCTCGTCGATGGGAGTGACGTAATTGTGGCGCGGTCCGCGATGAAATGTTCCCACCACGGTCGGGTTCCCGCGGGTGAGCACGCGCAGGATCTGTCCTTCAGCCCGGCCCTCATCGCGTTTTCTGCCCAACTCCACCAGGACCTGGTCGCCGTGCATCGCCGAACCAATCGCCTGCGGATGAATGTAGATGTCGCCGCTGACGGTCCGGCGCTGGTCCGCATTGGGAATGACGAAGCCGTAGCCGTCGCGATGCATAGTCAAACGGCCGGCGATCAGGTTCTGGCGCGCGGCGGCGTGCTCGGCCAACGTGTAGCGGTCTCGGCCGGTCTCGATGAGGCGGGCACTCTTCACCAGCGCCTGCAATCGTTCCGCGAGCTGCTGCCGGTCCTGGCCTTGCAGATTCATCTCGCGGACCAATTGCTTGTAGCCCGCCGAATGGTGAGGCTGGCGTTCGATATGCCGCAAGATAGCCTGGTCGTTAAGCATTGATTCGCAATCTTCGATGCGCTGTCGCTAGAGCCTGACAGCTGCTTTCTAGTTCTTACTTCCTCGTCCCTTTACTCGTTGCGCGCCAGGAGCGAGTAAAATCTCACGCAGGGGTATTCCCTCATATAAGAACTCGCTGTATGGTAGCAATAATTACATCGCAAACCGGGCGCGCGTTTCGCGTGCGCCCAACGGCGAGCCCGAAAGAGCCGCACCAAACCAGCAGATTCTGAAGCAGAGCTGTGGAGGTTAGGTTTGGCAAAACAAGTGCCTCTCCAAGCGGGGGGCCCCAACGACCGCCAGTTTTTACGGGTGTTGGGGTGAAAGCACTTACAACTTCAGAAAGGATTTAAGTACCGATTATGTGGAAACCCGCGAATTCCCCTTCTACGAGCCCTACCCCTGGCCCCGATCCGCAGCGCAGTTATGCGCCGCCGGCAGCCGAGCCTGTTAGCCCTCCGCGTCCCGCCAGCCCTCCGCTCAGCACCCAGGAACAAGCCACCCTGGGCAAGTCACTGGTCATCAAGGGCGAGGTCACCGGCTCCGAATCGCTGTACATTGACGGCCGCGTGGAAGGCTCCATCAACCTGCCAGGCAATCGCGTCACCGTTGGACGCAATGGCGTGGTTGCGGCCAATATTTCAGCGCGCGAGATTGTGGTGCTCGGCAAAGTGCGCGGCAACATGGCCGCCAGCGACCGGGTGGACATTCGCGGCGAAGGTTCGCTCACCGGAGACGTGGTCGCCCAGCGCATCAGCATCGAAGATGGCGCTTACTTTAAAGGTGGCATCGACATCCGCAAGCCGGGTCAGAAGGTCAACGGCGAAGCCAAGGAAAGCGCCACTCCTTCGACCACCGAGACCCCTACAGCAGCGGCCGCAGCCCGGCCTTAGAAATTTCCCGAAAGGGGATCACTACCGACGGTTCCGAAACTGGTTGCCGGCACCTGCTCTAAGGTGATCCTCTTCTTGACTCTGTCAGGCGATGGAGAGAGTCTTAGGATTGAAGGCAGTGGTTTATTAGCGGTCAGCGGTCAGCAATCAGCACTCAGCCGGTGAGGGGAATGCTTGAGCATGAGCAGTAAGCTCCAGTATCCGCGACGGAACTGTAATGGCTGAACGCCGATAGCTGATTGCAGAGTGCAGACCGCTCAGTCACCGCCGGCAATCTGAGAAATGAAGGTGAACACAATGTGGGACCGCTTGCTGCAACTGCTTCCGGTAGGTTGCCGACATCGCCACACGTCGGTGCCGTTCTCGGCTGCCCGCTCCGGCGGGAAAACTTCCAGCCACGCCGAGTGGGAGAGCGTCTCGCAACAAGATTCCGGGATTTATGTGGTCTGCCTGGATTGCGGCCGCCACTTCGCCTACGACTGGTCAAGGATGCGGGTGGTGAAGTAGGGGCGCACAGACAATTCTCAGCGCGTTTATACTCAACCTGTTATCTCAATGCCTGTCTTAGGCGTACAGGATTACGTTATAAGTGAGCATGCTTTCTTCGAGATGAGAAGGCGTGCGGTGGGTGAGGACGTGGTCGGTGCAGTCTTGCGCTCGCCACAGTAGCGAATGAACGTACGACCTGGCCGAATCCTACTACAATCAAGAGCTCTGATGGGCGAGCCGGAAAAAGAGTATCTCGTGCGCGTATTTGTAGATATCGATCGAGACCCGGCGGAAGTGGTCACGGTGTATCGTACAAGCAAGATCGACAAGTACTGGGAGACGCAACCATGAAAGCTAGCTACGATCGGAAAACCGATACCCTGAGCTTCATTTTGAAAGAAGGCGTGACGGTGGCCGAGAGCGACGAGGGCAATCCTGGGGTCATCCTCGATTACGACGAAAGGGGAGATCTGGTTTCAATGGAGATACTGGACGCTTCCAAACGCGTGACCGAAGCGAAAAAGATGGAGTTCCAGGTCGCTTAGGAGTTAACTCGTGTGAGCCATTGGTTGGCGTGCGACCGGCTTAGGGCTCCACTCCCCCTGTCGTTCTTTCCACCACCGGCTCCGGCGCGGTGATGTTCGGCGTTGCCGGCGCCTTTTTACGGCGCAACTCTTGCGGCAGACTGGATTTCGTCACCCACAATCCCAGCGCTACCGCCGCCAGCCATGCCACGCTGATCGCCGAAAGAGACAGCAAGTCCGCTTTCCGGCTGCCATTCACCGCGATGAATCGTGCCACAACAAAGCCGGCCACAGCCGCGAAGATCGCTGTCCCCAACGACTTCATCAACTCCAGCCATGGCATGCCGCCGAGGAGCACCAGCTTCTTGCGATCCAGCAGCCAGGCCAGCGTCACCGTATGCATCAGGATGCCGATGTCTGACGCGATGGCCAGTCCAGTCACATCGAAGTGATGAAACATCGCCGAATAAATCGGCAGCGAAGCGGCCACGATGATCGTGCTGGCGATCATCGGTGTGAGGGTATCGCCCGCGGCATAGAAGGCGCGTGCGTAGAGCGCCTGGGCTGACCACAAGGCCAGCGACAACGCGAACCAGAAAAAGTAGACCGCAGTCTCGCGCGAGTCTTGAAAGTTGAAGCGCCCACGCCGGTAGACCAGATCGATAAGCGGCAACGCTGCCGGCATCATCCACGCGGAAGAGAGGAACGAAGCCGCCGAGATCCGGAACACCGATCCGTTCACGGTTTCGGCGAACTCCTTGCGCTTGCCCTCGCCGAACAGCCGCGCGAAAAACGGCATCGAGGCCTGTCCCGTCGCCTGTCCCAGAATCGAGATGGGGACCGCGAACAGTCTCTTGGCATAATTCAAGCGCGTGATGTCGCCCGCGCCGCCGGAGGCGAAATAGCGCAGGATCCAGTCATCGGCCGACACCAGCGAGACCCCCAGCATCAGCGGGATGGACAATCGCACCCACTCGCGAAACTCTTTATTGCGCCAGTCGAAGTTCAGCCGGTAACGCAAGCCGTCCTGCGCGGCGCCGACTACGTTGATGAGGAATGGTCCCACGATCGCGCCGACCAGAGCGCCATACGCCAGCGAAGAGATTCCAAATCTCTTCGCCCCCACGATGCCGCCGACAATGATGAAAACGTTATAGAAAATCGGACTGAACGCTGGGTACAAGAACATCCGCCGCGACAGCAATACCGCCGACACGATGCCGCCGGCGTAGAAGAAGATCTGTCCCGGTAGCAGAATGCGCGTCAGATGAACGCACAGGTCCAACTGCTGGGGCGAAAAATGGGGAAAGATCAGCCGCTCCACTTGTGGCGTGAAGATCTCCAGAAACACCGTGCCCACGCACACCACCACGGTCATGATGCTGATGGTGGAATTGAATGCCTCGTGTGCTTCCTTGTCGCGGCCCCGCGAGCTATATCGCGTGTAAATAGAAATGAAGGTGATCGAAGCCGTGCCGCCGGCCAGGATGTAGTTCAGGAAATCCGGCAGATTGAACGCGCCCACATAGGCGTCGGTGTTGAGACCGGCGCCGAACGCCCAGGCGATGTAGGCCTCGCGCAAATATCCCACCACGCGCGACAGCATGACCGCGGTCATCAGCAACAGCGTGGCGGAAAACGCGGTGTGCTGATGCGAAGGCCGCAGGGTGCGTACCAGCCGAGACCATAAGCTGGGCGGCTGGTCGCTGGGTGTAAGTGCGGCCGGAGACGGCATCAGACTGCGATTTTACATGGCAGAAAGCCGAGTCCTGTTGTCCTGTAGGATGCCGGGGCGCGCCGACTCAAAGGAGATCTTGCGGACTGATGCCACCAGCGTTACTGTATTGCCGTGTCGTAATTCGAAAAATTCAGGTCCTGAGCGCCAACAAGAACCGGGAGAAAGCATGAAATTCAAATATGTAGCGCGAACTCTGTCGGCGGTGATGACCCTGCTTCTGTTCGCTAGTCTGGGCACAGCGCAGAGCGGCTCCGCCAGTAAGCCCGCGGCCGGAACTGGCACCGCAGCCAGCAGCACACCGGCTTCCATTCCGATAGATATCAACTCCGCCAGCAAAGCGCAGTTGGCTACCCTGCCCGGCATCGGTGACGTTTACTCGCAGAAGATCATTGACGGACGTCCCTACCACACCAAGACTGATCTGAAGACCAGGAAAATCATCCCCGCGGCGACGTATGACAAGATTTCAAGCATGATTATCGCCAAGCAGAAGTAGCGGGCAGATTGCAGATATCTCTGCGGATTTTTCCTGAGTGGGAATTTCTTGCGCGAGTTTGAGTTCGGTCCTGGGAGCCAACAGCCGGATGCCCCATCCAAGCTGCTTTTGCTTGGATGGGATTTTCTTTTCCGATTAAGCAACCGGTTTCGGGAGCAGCGATCACCGCGATGCTGCGGCCGCTTGCTGACGCCCCTGAATCTCGATGAACACGTTGATCAGCGAGACAGCAGCGGGCGTGACGCCGGGGATGCGGCTTGCTTGTCCCAGCGTGCGTGGACGCACGCGGGCGAGCTTCTCGTTCATCTCGCGCGAGAGTCCCGAAACTTTTCCGTAGTCAAACCAGTCGGGAATCATGCGCTGCTCCGAGCGCTTCAGCCGCTCGATCGCCTTGGTCTGCTGATCGAGATAGCCGGAATACTTGATTTCCGTCTCCACCGACTTCAACTCGTTGCGGATTTCCGTCGGAAGGCGGAAACCAGTTTCAAGTTTCAAGTTTCCAGTTTCAAGCGGCGGCTCGCTAGGATTCTCCTCCACACTTCCATTCTCGACACTTCCATCGCTTGTAATTGTCATCCCGAGCGAGGACCTTAGTCCGAGCCGAGGGATCTGCGGTTCCGCCGAGTCGGAAAGATGCGGCTTGCTCGAAACTGGAAACTCGAAGCTTGAAACTGCGTCGTCGCGATTGAAGAACTCTGGCATCAACCTTGCCAGCAGCGGCGCCAGAGCTTCGATCCGGACCTCAGGTCGTTTGAGTAGCTGGGCGAGCGTCACTCCCAGGAAAGAGTCCGATTCCTGCCGCGAGGCGCGAGGTTCGGTCGCTTCCGCGCCTTTACTGGAAACTGGGAACTGGGAACTTGAAACTTCCGGTTGCAGCAACTCCAGCATGTCGCCATTCACCCGCGTGCGCTCCAGCAAGTCGCGCATCGCCTTCATGCGCTCCTGCTTGGCAAGATGGTCAGCCCACGCACCATCGCTGATCAGTCCCACGCGACGGCCATGTGGCGTCAGACGGCGGTCGGCGTTGTCGATGCGCAGGTGCAGGCGAAACTCGGCCCGCGAAGTGAACATGCGATAGGGCTCATTCGTCCCCTTGCTGATGAGATCGTCGATCAGGATCGCGGTGTAGGCCTCGGTGCGATCGAGGATCAAAGGCGGCTCGCCTTTCACCTTGAGCGCAGCGTTGATCCCGGCCATCAGTCCCTGGCACGCTGCCTCTTCGTAGCCGCTGGTGCCATTGATCTGGCCGGCATGATAGAGGTGCGCAATCTTCTTGGTCTCCAGCGTGCGTTGCAATTCGGTCGGATCGATGGAGTCATACTCAATCGCATATCCGGGCCGCAGCATCTCCGCATTTTCCAGGCCGGGGATCGACTTGATGATGGCGAGTTGCACCTCGATCGGCAGCGAGGTGCTCATGCCATTGACATAGATCTCGTGGGTGTTCAGGCCCTCAGGTTCGAGGAAAAGCTGGTGAGTCTCTTTGTCGGGAAACTTGACGATCTTGTCCTCGATCGACGGGCAGTAGCGCGGACCAATCGACTGGATCTGCCCGCTGTACATGGGTGAGCGATGCACGTTTTCGCGAATGATGCGGTGCGTCTCAGCCGTGGTGTACGCGATGTAGCACGGCACTTGATTATCGTGATGCGCCACTCGCCGGGTGCGAAAGCTGAAGGGCGTGGGATCGGCATCGCCGGGCTGCTCCTTGAACTTCGACCAGTCGATGCTGCGCCCGTCGAGCCGCGGCGGAGTGCCGGTCTTTAGGCGACAGCCGCGCAGGCCAAGCGCCTTCAGCGATTCGCCCAACAAAACGGCAGCCGGTTCGCCACTGCGTCCGGCGGGATATTGCTGCTCGCCGCAATGGATCAACCCGTTGAGAAATGTGCCGGTGGTGATGATGATGGCCTGCGCGCCGACGGTGCGGCCATCGCGTAGCTTGACGCCGCGAACGAGGTAAGAAGTTTCAAGTTTCGAGTTTCCAGTTTCGAGAACAACAACCGATCCCTCGACTGGGCTCGGGATGACGGGAGTATTGACTAGTTGCTGATCGCTAATTGCCAGGTGCTGTTGGGACTCACTTGAAACTTGACTCTCAACAATCAGCTCAGCTACTTCCGCCTGTTTGATCTTGAGATTAGGCTCCGACTCCAGCATCTCGCGCATCTTCTGGCGGTATTGCTGCTTGTCGCACTGCGCCCGTGGAGACCACACCGCCGGCCCGCGCGAAGTATTCAGCAAGCGAAACTGGATGCCGACCGCGTCAGTCACCTCGCCCATGATGCCGCCCAGCGCGTCGACTTCGCGCACCAGGTGTCCCTTGGCAATGCCGCCAATAGCAGGGTTGCACGACATCTGCGCGATGAGATCGACGTTGAGGGTGAAGAGCGCGGTGTTCAGGCCCATGCGCGCGCAAGCCATGGCAGCCTCGCATCCGGCATGACCGGCGCCCACCACCACAACGTCGTAGGTTTCAGTGAATTGCAACGGCAAAGAGATTTACCCCAAAATGGGCCAAACTGTGGCCAGTAACTTGATTTTAGCAAGTACGGAGGATGCGTTCTGGAATTGCAGTGGTATTCTCTCCCGTTATTTATAGGCCCCATCATGCGCGATCACTGTTATCGATATTCCCTTCCTGTACTTTGCATCATCGTCGTAGCATTTGTCTTGCAGGCAATTCTGCTGCCCGCACAAACACCGACTGCCGTTGGCAAGCTGCCGATAGCTGAGTTGCAGAAGCAGGCAGATGCCGGCGATCCGGCTGCGCAGAACGAGCTTGGACTGCGATACCGTCTGGGCACGGATGTTGAAAAAGATCCCGCCAAAGCTGTTCCCTGGTTTCTGAAGGCAGCGCGCCAAGGTTATCCGAAGGCGTATTTCAATCTTGGCGCGGCGTACTTCAACGGAGATGGTGTGCGGGTGAGCGACCAGAACTCCTGTGTGTGGTTTATGCTCGCTGCCGATGCTGGTGATGCCAGGGGTGAGGAAGCGGTAGAGCGCGTCAGACAGGAAGGGCCACCGCGTCAGTTGGTCGATTGCGAAGTTCTGACAGCGACGGCCTATCTCAACGGAACCACGATCAAGCAGAATTACTCGAAAGCAATGGAATGGTATGTGAAAGCTGCCCGGGCCGGGGATGGCCTTGCCTGCGACAGGATCGCCTATTTGTACGACCGTGGCTTGGGCGTGCCTCAGGATAAACAGCAGAGCTTCGATTGGCTGAAGAAGGGAGCTGATCTGAATTACGACGTCTCGCTCTTCGAGTTAGGCCGGGCGTACGAACGCGGCGTCCCTGTGCCGCAAGACCTGAATAAGGCGAGAACGCTTTATGAGCAGGCGGCGGCATATGGCCAACCTAACGCACTGACGGCGCTGGGAAGTATGTATGCCGAGGGCCGGGGAGTTAAGGCTGACAACCAAAAAACCTTTATGTACTACATCCTGGCGTCACACTACGGTGATGCCGAGGGGGAAACGAAAGCTGATGATCTCGCCACAAAGTTATCGGAAAAGCAGATTGCAGCGGCCAAAAAGGATGCGGTGAAAGCCGAATCGAACTTAGTACACCCTCTGGTTCTGCTTAAGAGATAACGCCGCGAGAAGCAACCCCTGCCGCTTGTACCGCTGCGCCGTCCTCCCGTATAGTGTTCTCACTTCCTAATGCCAATTCTTATGTGGGGGAAATGATGGAATTGCAAGTTTTTCTGACCGCCCTTGAGCAGCGCATTGCCGGCTACGACCTGTTGTGCCATCCCTATTACAAGGCGTGGACTGCGGGCCAGCTTACGCGCGAAGATCTGCGCGAATATGCCAGCGACTACTATCATCACGTCGCCGCTTTCCCGGCTTACTTGAGCGCGTTGCACTCGCGGCTGGACGATGGCGAGACGCGCCGCGCCGTGTTGCGCAACTTGTGTGGCGAGGAGATTGAAGGGCGTCCGCACAGCGAATTGTGGCTCGACTTTGCCGAAGGCATGGGCGCGAATCGCGACGACGTACGTGGACGCGAACCGCTGCCTGAAGTTCACGAGCTGATCGCCGAGTTTCGTCGCATCGCCCGCGAAGGATCGACAGCCGAGGCGCTGGCTGCGTTTTACGCCTACGAGTCGCAGGTTCCGCGCGTAGCAAAGGAAAAGGCTGATGGCCTGGCGCAACGCTACGGCGCGGACGCGAAGACTTGCGCATATTTCAAGCTGCACCAGTTCGCCGACGTTGAGCATTCGCACGTTTGGCAGGAACTGTTGAGCGCGGAAGTTTCAGCGAATCCCGAGCACGCCGACGAAGCGCTGAACGCGGCTGAGATCGCGGCAAAGTCGTTGTGGCATGTGCTGGATGGCATGGAAGCCCGGCAGATGGCGGTCGCGGCGTAAGACCTTCGAACCGCAGATCCTTCGACTGCGCGCCCGCACGACCCGCAAGGGCGCGGGTCGGAAAGTCAGGGCGGGCGCTCCGCTCAGGATGACAATCTAGACTAGAGGGATCGATTTCGTGACGCGGCGCTTAAGGCGCCGCACTACCCGGTTCATCAGCTTGCTGAAAAACTCGAAAAGCAGATTCCTCGCGGGCTGAAGCCCGCGAGGAATGGCAAGAATAAAGGGCTTAGGACGGCGCACCTAAAGGTGCGCCCCTTCAAGACATGTCGAATCCGACTTTTCAGCAACCTGTAAAGTCGATTCGGGATGACAATTAATAAAAACCTTGCAACGGCGCAGCTGAAGCTGCGCCCCTTCAATAACGTTCACGCGCGTTCGTAGGCATGCTTGGCGTGAAGCTCGTCGAGCGCGTGGTCCTTCGCCGCTTGAAAGGTCTGCGCTTGCGCCAGCAAGCTGTCGGTGGCGCGAGCGTAATCCCCTGTCAGCTCGACCAGGCCGCGGGCGGCCAAGTCCTTCGCCGCCGTAACGAGCTTATCCAGCGTGTTCGGATCGGCAGCTCCGAGATACTGCGCGTCGCAAGGATCGGCGATCAGCACCGGCTGGCGCTCGCTACCGCTCCCCCAGAAAACCTTGCGCGCCACAAACTCCTCCACTTGTGCTGGGGTGGCTTCGGCAAAGCGAAAGTGCTTATCGCGAATGCTGTAGCAGCGGCTCGACACTGGAACCGGCTGCCGCTTGCCAGATTTCAACAGCTCCAGTTGCTTTTCGTCCAGCGCCTTGCGCGCCGCATTGATGCAGACCCACAACGCCAGGTCGCTGTCGAGCGACGGCAACGCCTCTCGCACGGTTTGCGCCAGGTTGAGAGCGAGGTCGGCATAAAGAGGCCCACCGTCGGCCAGGCGAAGCGTTCCGTGTAAGACGTACCAGTCGCTGCCGCCCTCGGAGGGATGAAACGGCCATTCCAACTCGATGCGCACGGGCATGCCGTGCAGCGTTACGCCGGTAAAGACTTTTTCCGTTGCCATGCGAGTTCGCGACGCCCAGTTTATCGTGGGTCAGTATGACGGCTGCGCGAGCAGTCACGCAAGAAATAAACGGCGGCCCGATTATGCCGCAGTGCGGGCGGCGATTGCTGATCTTGCCGGTAAGACTTGTGAGTCGTCTTACTAATAAGATTTCGAGGCTCCATCTTACTAATAAGACGTCTTATTAGTAAGACGTATACGCGCGAATCGTGGATTCGTGCAGTTTTCTCATGCCAAGAAACCGCACTTGACCCAGTTACAATCGTTCTCGATGTCTTTCCGCTTCCAGATCGAAGCCCGCGACGGCAAAGCACGAGCCGGACGTCTCTTTACGCCACACGGCGAAGTGCGAACTCCGGTCTTTATGCCGGTGGGCACGGTGGGCACGGTCAAAGGCGTGCCGCAAGACGTGCTGGAGGAGCTGGGCGTCGAGATCCTACTGAACAACACTTACCATCTTTACCTGCGGCCGGGGGTCGAGATGGTGCGTCAGCTTGGCGGGGTGCAGAAGTTCATGGCGTGGGACCACCCAATCCTCACCGACTCTGGCGGATTCCAGGTATTCAGCCTGAGCGATCTGCGCAAGGTGACGGAAGAGGGCGTCGCGTTCCGTTCGCATCTTGACGGCTCGTCGCACTTCTTCAGTCCGGAGAGTGCGATTGCGGCCGAAATCGGGCTCGGCGCCGACATCATCATGGCGTTCGACGAGTGTACGGAGCATCCGGCGGAGTACGCGCGCACGCAGTCGTCGATGGAGATGACGCTGCGTTGGGCGGCCCGCAGCAAGAAGTATTTCGAGGAGCACAAGCAGGAAGTCCCGTGGTTTTCACGCGGACTGAAGTCCGCTGCGAGTTTTGATCAGCCGCTGAACGGCGCGGCTGAACAGTCCGCCAGGCAACTCGAAAAGCAGGTCCCTCGTCGGCCTGAAGGCCTCCTCGGGATGACGAATGAAAAGAATTGCAACGGCACGGCTGAAGCCGCGCCCCTTCAAGGCTCCGACGCCGTACAGGGCGAGGGGCGAGATCAAGGCGTCGGCCAGCCGGGCGAAGGTCAGACGCAAGCGCTTTTTGGCATCGTCCAGGGCGGGATGTTCCCGGATCTACGCCGCGAATCGGCGCAGCGCACGGTCGAGCTCGATTTCCCCGGATACGCCGTCGGCGGGCTGAGTGTCGGCGAGCCGCGTCCCATGACTTACGAGATGGTGGACTCCGCGATCCGCTTCCTGCCGGACAACAAGCCGCGCTACCTGATGGGCGTGGGTACTCCGGAGGAAATTGTGCATTACGTGGCCATGGGCGTCGACATGATGGATTGCGTTCTGCCCACGCGCGTTGCCCGCCACGGTCTGCTGTTCACCTCCGAGGGCCGCATCACTATCAAGAACGCGCGCTTCGCCGGCGACGAAGGCCCGCTCGATCCCAACTGCCGCTGCAAGGTTTGCGCGCGCTATTCGCGAGCTTACCTCCGGCATCTCTACGCCTCCAACGAGTTGCTGGCGCAAGTGCTGAACACCATTCACAATCTGGCGTTTTATGTGGACACGATGGAGAAGGCACGGCAAGCTATAAGGCTTGGGGAGTTTGCTACTTTTCTGTCCGGTGTTGGAACTCCACATCGAGCAGAGTTAAGCGATCAGTGACAGTTAGCAGATTCCCAAACGAAGGGTTGGAGACTGCGCTCGGTGAACGTCGAATCGAAGATCAAATTTCGGGCGTACCTATTCATTGTCGCCGGGTTTATTGTGCTCATACTCCTCATCGGAATCATATACGCACTGCTGGCTGCGTTGCTGGTCTTCCTGTTTTGGAGAGCGTACAAGTGGCTCAAGTTGATGCACTGGTGGAACAGCGAATCTCTTTTCACGCGGCAGATGATTGAATACATCACAAACCGTCTCGACGAAGGCAACGCCAGCAGGAATCTTTGGGTGAGAGGCTTGGCAATTCCAGAGACCGCTGAGTACGGAAGAAACTACCGTGTTGAATTGATGGCAAGGCCAATGATCATCGAAAAGGAATCTGCAAACCTTGTAGAAGGGTGGACCGAGTGGGGCGCCACAAGACTCGAAGAGCACGTAATCCCACTCTCCCCCGAAGACCTCACGAGCAACGTAGGCTTTGAGGACAGGCCGATACCGTTAGGGCAGCTCATGGTGGCCAGAGTCGCATTCGAGGTTTTGGTCGCGGAACATGCACTCGAACTGCTCAACGTACCCAGCCCACGGGCAGCAGTTAGCCGCGGCTCATGTCAAAGGAACTCAACCGGATCAATCAAGGCCGCGCAGAAGGAACGCTTGGGCAACAACTCCTCGATGCGGCGCATGCCGAGAAGTATGCCAGTGCAATCAAACTTCTTGCCGCTGAACTAGGGGAAGCTCCGCCGCCCCGGTCTGCCGCAACGGGGTAATTACCTCCAGCCCGACGGGCTGGACCTCTCATGGCTTTATGTCTTGTACACTAGCGCGCCGATCCCGGATATAATTCGGTGGTTCGGCCACTCCGCTTTTCGGAAAAGCACGATAGAATAGTAACCTAGGGAAAAGCTTCCAAGTCGCACGGGTAGTTGGCCGATGACCTTCCATTCCGCGTGAACAAGGCGCTGGGTGCGACGGAGATCTTGGTGCTCCGTGGAAGTCCCCGAACATTCCAGAGGTTCTGGACGCAAGGGATGGAGTTTGTCCGCGGCGCCCAACGGCCAGGCGTGAATCGCGAGGCCGGGAAATAACGTGTTTTCCTTGAGAATATTGGATGGAGTCTTGCCAGCGGCAAGGCGACCTCCACGAAAGTCAAACGTCGATGGTTAGAGTGGCAGGTTTGTTTGTCCAAGGTATCGGTGGATCAGCTCCCATCCTGATGATGGTTGCGATCTTCGCAATCTTTTATTTTCTCCTGATCATGCCGCAGCAGCGTCGCCAGAAAAAGTGGCAGGCCATGCTGTCGCAGGTCAAGCCGGGCGACAAGGTGGTCACCAGCGGTGGCCTGACCGGCGCCATCATGTCGGTCAAGGATGACGTGGTTGTCCTGCGCATTCCTCCCGACAACATCAAAATGGAAGTGACGCGGGCCTCAATCGTCACCTTAACGACTCCGGAGGACCGCCCGAAGTCTTAACCGGGTTGCTGTTTCTCATGAACAAGAATCTCCTGGCTAAAACAATTCTGATTATCGCGGTGCTGATCGTCTTTATGTTCGGCATCTTCGGCATTCCCAAGAGCTTCACCCCACAAGGTTTGGTGGCGGCGCTGCAGTCGCGCATTCACCTCGGACTCGACCTGAAGGGCGGTACGCATCTGATCCTTCAAGTCCAGGTAAACGACGCCGTCAATGCGGACACGGACCGCACCGTCGAGCGACTGAAGGAAGACCTCAAGGGCGGCAACATCGCCTTCGGTGAGATTTCCAAGCCGGACCCGCAGCAACGTCCCGAAGTGGTCGAGATCAAGGGCGTACCGCCGGAATCGGCGGGAGAGTTGCGGCACATCGTCAGCGATAGATTGCCGGAGTACGATTTGACCTCGGGGGCCCAGAACGCGTGGACCCTGACCATGAAGCCGTCAGTCGCCACCGACACCAGGAAGAAGGCGGTGCAGCAGGCGATCGAGACCATCCGCAATCGTATTGACCAGCTCGGCGTCTCCGAGCCGGTGATCCAGGAACACGGACTGGGCGACTACCAGATACTGGTGCAGCTGCCCGGCGTGGATGACCCGGCCCGGGTCAAGGAGATCATGCAATCCACCGCCATGCTGGAAATCCGGCAAGCGGTAGGCGGGCCGTATCCCAGCGAAGACGCGGCCATGCAGGCCAATAACGGCGTGCTTCCCCCGGATACGGTTTTGATGAAGGGCGTCACTGGCGGGCATGGTCAAGACGAGCAGGGCGAAGCCTACTGGCTCATTAGCCGCACCTCGGCAGTAAGCGGTGGCGACCTGCGCTCGGCCGATGCCGGCACCGACGAAAATGGCCGCCCCGACGTAAACTTTACTCTCACCGGCGAGGGCGGACGGCGCTTTGCCGCCTTCACCGGCGCGCACGTTAACGATAAGCTGGCGATCGTGCTCGATAATCGGGTCAAGCAGGTGGCCACCATTCAAGAGCAGATTCACGATCAGGGTCGCATCTCGGGGGCGTTCACTCTGCAAGAGACCCAGGATGTCGCCTTGACCTTGCGTTCAGGCGCGCTGCCCGCCGGCATCAAGTATCTGCAGGAAGTGACGGTCGGTCCTTCGCTGGGTGCCGATTCTATCCGGCAAGGCGTGCGAGCGGCGATCATCGGCATGGTCGCGGTCATGGTCTTTATGCTCTTCTACTATCATGCGGCCGGAATCAATGCCGACCTAGGCCTGTTCCTGAACCTGGTCATCCTGCTGGGCTTCCTCGGGTTTAGCGGAGCCACTCTTACGCTGCCGGGAATTGCCGGCGTCATCTTGACCGTCGGTATGGGTGTCGATTCCAACGTTCTGATCTTCGAGCGTATTCGCGAGGAGTTACGGCATGGCAAGACGCCGTCCTCGGCCGTGGACCAGGGTTTCGCCCACGCCTGGACCACCATCATCGATACTCACGTCACGACGATCGTCTCCGCCATCATCCTGTTCCTGTTCGGAACCGGGCCGGTGAAGGGATTTGCCGTGACCCTGAGCTTCGGTCTGGCGGCCAATCTGTTTACGGCGGTCTTCGTTTCGCGGGTAATCTTCGAGGCCATTCTCAATCGCCATCAGCGTGGCGAAGCGCTGAGTATTTAAGGGGCTAGCGGTGGAGTTATTTCGTAATACCAACATCGATTTTCTGGGCAAGAAGTGGTATTTCCTTGCCTTCTCACTGATCTTCAGCGTCGCCGGAATCTGCTCCATGTTGTTCTGGCACCACATCCCGCTGGGTGTGGAGTTCCGCGGGGGCACGCTGGTTTACGTCAAGTTCGCCCAGACGCCGGACCTCGACCAGATCCGCCACGTATTGGATCGCGCGGGGCTGCACGATCCCCGTATCCAGCGTTTCGGTCCCACCTCGGACAACGAGGTGCTGGTTGATCTCGGTATGCAGGAGACCAGCGAGTCCGCGCTCGATCAAGGCAAGAACACCATCATCCGCGCCTTGGAGCCGCCGAATGCCGAGGGCAAGCAAGACATCAACAACACCGGCGCGGCCAGCTTGCAGCAATATCTGATGCAGAAAGACCCGCAGCATCTGGGGACGGACGCGGAGCAGCGCTACTCGGCACTCGCCAAGCAGATCGACGACTTCCGCAACAAGGAGCGAGGCGGCATCCTGACTTCGCTCGATGAGTTGCGCGGCGTGGCGCCGGTGGAAGTGGTTAGCGCCCTGCAGCAGGATTTCTACACCTCGGATTTCGTGGTGCGCAATGTTGAGATCGTCGGTCCTCAAGTGGGCTCTCAACTTCGCCACCAGGCGATCATGGCCACGCTTTACTCGCTGGGCGGCATGCTGGTCTATCTGTGGTTCCGCTTTGAGATGATCTACGGCGTGGGCGCGGTTGTCGCCTGTCTCCACGACACCATTATCACCGTAGGTTTCTTCTCGCTGCTCAACAAAGAAATCAGTCTGACGGTGATTGCGGCGATTTTGACCCTGATCGGCTACTCGATGAACGACACTATCGTCGTCTTCGACCGCATCCGCGAAAACATCAAGCTGCTTCGCCGCGAGCCGCTGGCCGACATCGTCAACAAGAGCATCAACCAGACCTTGAGCCGAACTATTCTTACCTCCGGACTGACGTTCCTGACGGTGCTGTCGTTGTATGTATTTGGCGGCGAAGTGCTGCGCGGATTCTCGCTGGCGCTGGTGATTGGTATTCTCATCGGAACCTACTCCTCGATTGCGGTGGCGGCACCGATGCTGGTTGCCTACCAGGACTGGCGGGCCCAGAAGGCTGGTCGAGTGGCCGTTCAGCGCATGAGTTCACCGCGGGGCAAGACTAACGATAAGGTCAAAGTTAAGGCGTAGGGCGGCCAAGAGCGCGATTTGGAGCAGGATTTCCCCAGCAAGCGCCCCAATGCACTGGCTGGGGTGTATACTTCGGGCGCGTTTCTGGCAGCCAGCCTTCGTGTATCGTAATTTTCCGGGCCCATGAAATTATTGCAAGGCGGCTGGGGTTTTCCGGGAGCAAATGCCGGGACGCCGGTGTCTAAGTAGGGAGAGAGTTCTTCGGAGAACAGGTATGTTTGAAGATAGCCTCGTAGAATCGGGTGGCAAGCTCAGAACCAGGCAGGGGGCGACAACCGCGCTCTCGTTCCTACTGGAGATCTTGTTGCTCGGTGTCTTGGTTTTGTTGCCGTTGATTTTCACCGATGCCCTGCCCCGGCAGCAACTGATGACGTTCCTGGTTGCGCCGCCGCCGCCTCCGCCTCCGCCGCCGCCCGCGGCTGCTCCGGTCATAGTAAGGAAAATCCAAAGTGAATTGGATAATGGCCAGTTGCGCACCCCAACCGCCATCCCCAAAAAGATCCAGATGATCAAAGAGGACGAGGCCCCCCCGAATAACGGGCCGGCGGGCGTAGTGGGTGGAGTTCCCGGCGGCGTTCCCGGCGGCACCATGGGCGGCGTGCTGGGCAGCGTGATGAGCAGTGTGCCCACCGCTGTGCCCAAGGCCGCTACCCCGCAGCGGGTTCGCGTGTCCCAAGGCGTATCTCAGGGATTGTTGGTTCACAAGGTGACGCCGGCCTATCCGCCGCTGGCCCGGCAAGCCCGTATTCAAGGCACGGTGGTGCTGCAGGCGCTGATCGGCAAGGACGGCACAATCCAGAACCTGAAGTTGGTTAGCGGGCACCCAATGTTGGCCAGTGCGGCGCTGGAAGCGGTGAAGGAATGGCGGTATAAACCTTATTACCTGAATGGTGAGCCGGTGGAAGTTGAGACCACGATCAACGTAAACTTCACGCTGGAGTAGGCCATTGCTGGTTCTTTGACATGTAAGTTCCATTTTGGTCGCGCCAGCGGCGTACCTTGAGTTTTTCGCACCTGGGTTACAGTGGTCATAAACTGCAGCCCCGAAGCGGAAGGAATCGGCCCCAGAAGCTCGAATCACCCGCAGTAACGAACGCGTTCTGTTGTAATCGAAAGTTCAGAGGAGGAAAAGTCACTCATGTTCCTAGCTAACCTTGCCACCTACGCCCTCAGCCACGTGCCAACGGCTGCCGCCTGGATTTTCCAGGAAGCGACCGTAGGTTGGGACCCACTCTCCCTCTGGAAACAGATGGGATGGGCGGCGAGAATCGTCGTTGTCATCCTGTTTATTATGTCAGGCTGGTCGATCGGCGTGATGATTGATCGCGCCATGGCATTCAGTGCCGCCCGCAAACAGTCGCGGGCCTTTGCTCCCGCCGTAGCCGGTGCGCTGCGTGAAGGCAAAATCGACGAAGCCATCAAGGTCGCCGAGCGCAATAAGAAAAGCCACTTGGCGAAGGTGGTGGTGGCTGGTCTGCAGGAGTTCAGGGCCCATGGCGATTCCGCCGAGATTCCCGGCGAGCAGATTGAAGCTTCCAAGCGCGCCTTGGAGCGTGCCGAAGCCATCGTTCACGCCGAACTGAAGCGCGGCTTGGGTGGTCTGGCTACCATCGGTTCCACCGCTCCCTTCGTGGGTCTGTTCGGCACCGTGGTCGGTATTCTGAACGCTTTCAAGGAAATTTCGACCCAGAAGGCCACCGGTCTAGGCGCCGTCGCGGGTGGTATTTCGGAAGCTCTGGTGACCACGGCGGTCGGCCTGTTCGTCGCCATCCCGGCGGTCATGATGTTCAACTACTTCACCAACAAGGTGGAAGCCTTCGACGTGGAAATGGACAACAGCTCCAGCGAGCTGATCGACTACTTCCTGAAGCGTCGCAGTGTTCGCCGTAACGGGTAAAAGCCCGGCGCAGTAGCTGGCGCTTACCCCAGCCGACGGGAGGTTGAACTTTTATGGCACTCGCCTTACGTAACGAAGGCAGCAAAGTTAATTCCAACATCAACGTCACCCCCATGGTGGACGTGATGCTGGTGCTGCTTATTATTTTCATGGTCATCACGCCCATGTTGCAGAAGGGCGTGAGCGTCGATATGGCCAAGGTGAACAGTCCGACACCTATGCCGGATGCGGACAAAGAAGACGCCCTGCTCATCGCCGTCATGCGCGACGGAAAGACCTACCTCGGCAGCGACCAGATCAAGGTTGACGATCTTACCAATAAGGTGAAGGACCGCCTGGCCAACAAGGTGGACAAGCGGGTCTTCATCCGGGCGGATTCACGCGCCAAGTACGGCGCCGTGGTGGACGTGGTGGACAACGTCCGGTCCGCCGGTGTCGATGACGTGGGTCTGTTGACCGAGCAGACACAGGCGAATCCGGCAAACAAAAAACCACCCGCGGGCGCCTCAGCCGGCGCTGGCACCCAGTAGGGAGCGATTTATGTCAATGGCACTTGGAGGGAGCAGCGGGCCCTCAGCCGATATCAACGTAACGCCGCTGATTGACGTGTTGTTGGTGCTGCTCATCATCTTCATGGTGATCACGCCTCTAACGCCCAAAGGCCTGGACGCGCTGGTTCCCCAGCCGCCCAAGGACAAGCAACAGGTACCGCCAAGTAACGACCGTACCATCGTGGTGCAGGTCCTCAAGGGGCCGGGCGATAAACCGGCACTCAAGATCAATCAGGACGACGTCACGTGGGACACTCTGGAAGGCCGTCTGAACGACATCTTCAAGACCCGTGCCGAAAAAGTGATGTTCGTCAAGGCCGATCCTGACCTGCCCTTCAACGATGTGGCACAAGTCATCGATATCGCGCACGCTGCCGGTGTCGACAAAGTTGGGCTGATCACGGCGAAAATCGAAGCCGGCGGTTAGTCAGCTCTAGCACTAGGAACGTGATTCGGGCGACACTCCTCCTTCTGAACAGCGGGACGTCTCTCAGCAGCGTCCCGCCGTTCCCCGGAATCCGGACCACGGCAACGGAGAGTGATTACAGACATGAACAAGAGCGGACGGATACTGACGGTACTTGCTGTTCTGCTCGCGTTGTTCTCGACAGTGGGTTGCAACAAGCTGCGAGCGCGCGATCAACTCAACAAGGGCGTCCTATCCTACAAAAACGCAAAATACGAAGAGGCGATCGAACATTTCAAGAATGCGGTTGATCTGGATCCCAGCTTGACCAATGCCCGCCTTTATTTGGCAACCGCCTATGCCCAGCAATACATCCCCGGGGCCGATTCACCTGATAACAATCGCTTCGCGGAGCAAGCCATCGAAGTATTTAAGCAGGTGCTGGACCAGCATCCTCCCCAGCAGCAGCAGATCAACAGCCTGAAGGGCATCGCCTCGCTTTACTTTCAACAGAAGAAATTCGATCAGGCCCAGCAGTATTATCAACAGATCGCCCAGCTTGATCCCAACGATCCCGAAACCTACTACTCGCTGGCCGTCATCGACTGGATGGAAGCCTACCAGCCTGACCAGAAGGCCCGCGCCGAGCTCGGCATGAAGCCGACCGATGAACTGAAGGACAAGAAAGGCTGCAGCGCGCTCAAACAGGCGAATGCCCAGAAAGTCGAGGACGGTATCCAGAACCTGCAGAAGGCGCTGCAACTCCGTCCCGATTACGATGACGCCATGGCGTATCTGAACCTGCTCTACCGGCAGCGCGCCGAGTATGAGTGCGACGACGCCGGAGCCCGCAAAGCTGACCTCAAGAGTGCTGACGATTGGGTGGACAAGACCATGGCCACCAAGAAAGCCAAGGCCGAGAAGGCCGGCCCGACCGGTATTATTACCACCGACACCACGCAGTAGAACGCACCCGCGCCGCAAATGTCGCTTCGTCAAAACGCCCCTCCGCCAGGAGGGGCGTTTCTAAAGGGCAAGAGCAGTACATCCACATTGAAAGAGCTGCGTTGGACGCCGTCGACAAGCTGGGGTAGGACCGCTCCGTTTCGAGAACGGCTTGCTTCGTTGCCATGAAGAAGGCGCTGTCAATAGATCCCGCTACGGTAGATGACCCACCAGCTCACGAAAAGGGCCGCGAAAGTTTCGGCAACGCCCCACCACCAGGGCAAGAAAAATGCTCCGCAGCTAAGAAGCGTAAACAGCAACCAGAAGGATTTTCGCTGCGTGTCCAATGGAGTGAAGTTTAACAGCCGGCAGTCATGCCGCCGAGGTCTTTCATGAATTGCGTCGCGGGTAGTTTTGCGATCAGGATTTCTCGTCCCCTAGACGGTTTGTCGAAATCCCGTCCACGTTTCCTATACCTGTCCCGCGAGTTCCTTCCGGCTTGCCAAGGTTGTAATCTAAGGAGCGATGGGAACTCGCGTCTTCTTCATCGCAATCGCTCTTGCCCTGGTGGTGGCGGGCTTCTGGGCCTATCGCCACGACGAGGGCTTGCGCAAGAACTCCGCCCTGGTCACCCTCGGCGATGCTAACGAAGTGGTGCGGGAGTTGCTAGGCGGTCCCAGCAGCGAAGGCCCGTGTGGCTCGTTGACGCCGGTACCCGCGACGTGCGCGAATGAGTACGTGTACCGCTACTGGTACTCCATCTTCCAGCCGCAGTACGAAGTGGTCTGGTTCGACAAGTCGGGCAAGGTCCTGGGCGAGCAGCACGTGCAGTCGCCGTTCTAGTTAGGATCGTCAGGATTAAGCGTCTTACTTCTGGTATCATGTAAGCCATGAAGGGGATGAGCGCTACTTTCACATCAAAGGGCCAACTTGTGGTTCCGGCGGAGCTCAGGCGCAAGCATGGGATTGGAGCCGGCACCAAGGTCAACTTCCTCGAAGACCAGTTCGGCCGCATCGTCCTTCAGCCCATCACCGAGGATTACATCGACCGCGTGATGGGGTGTCTGGCGGATGCAACCGACCTGACGACTCTTTGGGAAAAAGAACACCGTGAGGAAGGCCAGCGCGAAAAATGAAAGCCTACGTGTTCGATGCGAGCGCGCTGTTTGCGTTCCTCCAGAAGACAGCAGGCGCCCCCAAAGTGAATGAACTACTGAAACAGGCAATGCGCGGACGTGCCGCCATCTTCATGGCGGCGGTGAACTACGGAGAAGTATACGGTGTGGTCCTGCGCGTGCATGGGCCAGAACGGGCTTTAGCGACGATGGGCGCCGTGCATCCCTTGCCTATCAATTTCCTGGATGCCACTCCTGGAAGGGCATTTCAAGCTGCCGACGTAAAGGCGAAGTACAAGCTCTATTATCTCGACAGCTTTGCCGCGGCGCTGGCCATTGAACAGAAAGCAACGCTGGTGACCAGCGATTCGGATTTTCGCCGCCTTGGTCACGACTTCCCGATCGTTTGGTTAAAGGGTTAAAGCGCCGCACCTCTACTTCGCCGCTACCGGCTTTGGCCCCGCGTCCTTTACCGCTTGCGGCGCGTCAAACTGTTGGAAGTTCTTGGCGAAGCGCTGCGAAAGATCGGCGGCCTGCTTGTCGTAGGCGGCTTGGTCCTTCCACGAATTCCGCGGAGCCAGCAGTTCCGGCGGAACTCCGGGACACGCCTTGGGAATGCTCAGCCCAAACGCCGGCTCAATCTCAAACTCCACGTCGGCAAGCTTGCCTTCCACCAGCGCATTGACCATGGCGCGCGTGTGAGGCAGGCTCATGCGCTTGCCGATGCCGTATCCCCCGCCCTGCCAACCGGTGTTCACCAGCCAGCATTGCGCGGCGTGCTCGCGCAGGCGCCGGCCCAACATTTCCGCGTAGACCTTGGGCGGCAGTGGCATGAACGGTGCGCCGAAGCAGGTGGAGAAGGTCGCTTGCGGTTCGGTCACGCCGGCTTCGGTGCCCGCAACTTTCGCGGTGTAGCCTGACATGAAGTGATACATCGCCTGCTCGGGCGTGAGCTTCGCAACCGGAGGCAAGACGCCGAAGGCATCCGCGGTCAGGAAGACAACGTTCTTAGGATGTCCACCGAAGCCGGGAATGACAGCGTTGTGGATGAATTCAACCGGATAAGCGGCCCGCGTATTCTCGGTCTGGCTGTCGTCGTCATAGTTCGGGATACGCGTGATTGGATCGATGACCACATTTTCTAACACCGATCCGAAATGCAGTGCGTTGTAAATCTGCGGCTCCGTCTCCGCCGAGAGGTGAATGCACTTGGCGTAGCAGCCGCCCTCGAAGTTGAAGACGCCAGTCGCGCTCCAGCCGTGCTCGTCGTCGCCAATCAGGCGCCGGCCCGGGTCAGCCGACAGCGTGGTCTTGCCCGTCCCCGACAATCCGAAGAACAGCGCGGTAACGCCATCGCTGCCGATGTTGGCCGAGCAGTGCATGGGGAAAACATTGCGCTCGGGCAGGAGGAAATTCATGATGCCGAAGATCGACTTCTTCATCTCGCCGGCGTATTGCGTGCCCCCGATCAGCACCAGCTTCTTGGCGAAGTTCACGATCACGAATACTTCGGAGTTGGTGCCGTCGCGCTTGGGATCGGCGAGAAAGCCGGGAGCGCTGACGATGGTGAACTGCGGGCTATGGGTCTTGAGCTCTTCAACCGTGGGGCGAATGAACAATTGCCGCACAAACAGATTGTGCCAGGCATATTCGTTGATGACCTGGATGGGCAACTGGTACTGCGGATCGGCGCCGCAAAACAGGTCCTGAACAAAGAGCTCCTTGCTGCGCAGGTGGTCCAGTACGCGCTCATACAGCGGAGCGAACTTTTCTGGCGGGAATGGCTGATTTGCGGAACCCCATGCGATCTTGCTCTCCGTGGCGGAGTCCTTCACTGCGAACTTATCTTTGGGCGAGCGGCCCGTGCATTTGCCGGTCCCGGCGACCAGCGAACCATGGGCTGCCAGTTCGGCCTCGCCGCGCCGCAGCGCAGCTTCCACCAGTTGAGGGGCGAAAAGATTGCGATGCACGTTATTTTGCCCGAGAAGTTGCGAGACCTGGGGGGTTTGCAGAAGGGAGGACATAAGAGCTCCTTAAGAAAATAAGCCGGCACCGCTGACAGAAAACAAATTCAAAAAAATCGGGCTGCGCAGCCAACAGAAACTCAATTGCGTAAATGCAACATGCCCGCTTAATGAGATGTCAGCCGGCAACAGGGTGGAGAGCTTCGTCGGTCACAGCCTGCAGGCGATCCAGCGTTTCTTTTACCGTCAAGGCGTACATTTCGCGGCCGTTGTCGTCACCTGATTCGATCGCCCACTTCAAGTAATGACCCGCAATCTGGACCGCCATTGGATCGGTAAGGATTTTGCCTGTCCGCTCATGGTATTCCACCCACGCTACATGGGGCAGCGCAATCCATACCGGACGTTCACCCACCAGGAACTTTATATCGACCGCGTCGGCATGCCGGGTAGCGATGGCAACAATCAGCGCCTGATACCGGCAGTGCACCGGTCCGCCCGTCCAGCGGTCAATCGCCTGGAAGTCGTCGTACATATCTAAAGAATGATATCTGACAGTGGAGCACCGGGCAACGCCCATCATTTCAGCGGCAACGCCGCTAGCGCGGTGCCGCTAGGCCCGGTCGCGCGCCTCGCCCAGCGTCACCTGCACGGCCATCTTCTTGCGCCCGCGATAGACGGTCACAGACACGCTATCGCCGGCGCGATGCTTGTTCATCGCATTGGCCAGGTCTTGCTGATCGCCGATGGGATCGCCGTCAATGGCTACGATGAGATCGCCGCCAACCATGATGGGAGTAGCGCCCAGATAAGCGCGCTCATTGCCGCCGTGCAGTCCAGCGCGGTCCGCCGCGCCACCTTGAACAGCGCGCACTATCAGGATACCGTAATCGGCGGGCAGGCCCAGTTCTTGTGCCAGCTCCGGCCCAATCGGTAACGAAACAATGCCCAGCGACGGCCGCCGCACCGTGCCCAGCGTAATCAGGTCGTTCAAGACCGCCTTCGCGGTATTGATGGGAATCGCAAAGCCGATGCCCGCGCTCTGGTTCGAACCTCCAGTGGCGATCATGCTGTTGATGCCGATCACTTCTCCGTGCGAGTTCAGCAGCGGCCCCCCCGAGTTGCCGGGGTTGATGGCAGCATCCGTTTGGATAGCTTCATCTATGAACGCGCCTTCGGGGCTGCGGATAGGACGGAGCGAGCTGATGATGCCGCGCGTCATCGTCCCCGTGAGTCCAAAGGGATTACCGATCGCAAAAACTTTCTGGCCCACCTGCAGGTTCTTGGATTCGCCCAGCACGGCGGGAACGACTTCGGGGGCCTTGATCTGGATCACCGCCAGATCGTGCGCGCGGTCGCGTCCAATCACCGTCGCCTTGTAGGTCTTCTTGTTATGCAACGTCACTTCCAATTGCGAGGACTCGCCCACTACGTGATAGTTGGTGAGGATATGTCCCGCTTTGTCGATGATGAAGCCAGAACCCTGGCCCTCTTCGGGCACAGATCCATAAAAGAAGTCGTATGCCATCATTTTGGAAGTGATATTGACGACCGATGGGATCACGCGATGGTAGACATCGATGTTGTTCTGCTCTTCGGAATCGAGTTTCTCCGGCCCAGCGGCTTCACTGAGTTCGACGTGCGTGGGACGTGAAATCACATCCGCCGCCGGGTTCGCGCCCGGGTGATGGGTGGTGAACCAATAGAACGCTCCCGCCAGTAGTGCGCCCAGAAAGAGTGGCCGTACAAGTCTCATGCCGTTACCAGGTCCAATCGCCTCGGAGTTACCCGCCGGAAGATAGACGTCGCCTATAAGAAAGTGTAACGAAATAGGCGCGATTCGCGCATCTTAAAGGAACTGGTCATCGGCCAATCATCGGCTGCAGCTCGTGCCAAATCTCTTCCACCTGCCGCTCCGTGTCCTCAATTGGCCCTGAATTTTCGATCACGTAGTCCGCATGGCGCGCTTTCACTTCATCGCTGAACTGCGCCGCGCTACGACGCTCAACTTCGCCGCGCGCCGCCTCCAGTGACAGTCCCGTGCGATGGGCATAGTGCTCAACCTTATGCTCTAAGTCGCAGGTTACGACGATGGTCTTGTCGAAGTCCTTGTCCGCACCGGCCTCGATGAGCAGCGCCGCTTCCACTATAGCGATTCCATTCGGATCGTCGCGTTCGACCTCGGCCATCCAGCGTGTCTGCGCCGCGATCACTGCGGGATGGACGATCGCGTTCAGTTCGTCGACATGATCGGGGAAGACCAGGTTCGCCAGCCGCGAGCGGTTGATTGTTCCATCAGCGTGGAGGATTTCGCGGCCAAAATGACCAACAACTTTATCGTACGTAGGCTCGCCCGGCGCGTAGAGCTGGTGCGCCAGACTGTCAGCCTGCAGGAAATGCGCGCCGCGCTTGACTAACATCTGGGCCACGGTGGACTTGCCGCAGGCAATCCCGCCCGTCAATCCTATGCGCAACATGATTCACCGCAGACCGCAAATTGTAGGAGCGCTACCGATAGCATGGAAGGCATTAAGCCCCTCGCAGCATGCTGGGCCGTCCGGCAGAAGCCAAGGCTTTTTCAAAGACGTGCAACGTGGGTGGTTCACGGTCGTTTGTGAACTGGGTCAGATGAGGAATGATCCGCAGAATCGGCGCCGCGATTTCAAAGATCTCATCCCCATGGTTTACGCCGATCATGCCCTCGCTACGTTCGCAAGTCTGCGTTGCGCGTTCAAAGCCAAGGTTCCCAGCCAATTCCGCCGACAGCCGCAGCAAAGCGTCCAACTCCGCAGGATTCGCCACCGGCAGGCCAGTAGCAGTGGCGCGACTCTCCCCGCGCATCGCTACCACTGCAATCTCCGAGTACAAATAAATCATCTGCGTAATATGGATTGGCTGCAGTTCGCCGGCGTTCGCAATGTCCGACAGAACGTTCTCTCCGATCTGGGGGAATGCCTGAACAAAAAGCGGCACCTGGGCAAACGCCGCGTGCGCCGATTCGTGGCCAATGTCGGATTCCCAGTCCCAATCGCATCCCTCGCGGCGCGCGGTCGCCAGCCAGATGCGAAGCCGCCCATCTTCTGCCTGCGCCCACGCCACTCCGTGGTTCTGCATGGTCGAGCAGGGAATGACTCCGCGCGAACCATCCGCCTCGCCCCGTCCTGACTTTCGCCTTCCCAATCCGCCATTCTTCGAGAAGTAGATGGCCCACGGCTGCGCGGCCGTCCGCTGAGTGAGAAAAGCTTCGACTTCGTCTGCCGTCAAGAGGCCGAGAGAGACAAACCTGCTTTGGCGAGTAATTCGTCTGTCCAGCTCGCAGCGCAGATGTTCGGCCATGCCGTGGAGAAACTGCGACACGGCAGTTTCGCTGACTTCGCGATCGACAAAGAGGGTGATTGACGCGGGCAAGTACCGCAGCCAAGCAGCGGGAAGATGCTCACTAAGGTGGGCCACCAGATTCGCGTTCTCGCGGACAGGAGCGTCCGTCCACGGCAGAATAGAATTGACAAACGCCATTCCAGTCCCCTCCTGGTTAAGCTGTGCGGCGGGCCCGCTAGGCCGGGAATTCATCCAGGATTGTCTCATACAGCGAGTTGAACTCCGGTGTCCTCAAGTGTTGTCGGCCGCGGGGTTTGGACAGAGGACAGACCACATCGCGCAGCACTTTGCCGGGACGCGAGCTCAAGAGGATGATCCGATCGCCCAAGAGAATCGCTTCCCGGATATCGTGGGTCACGAACAGAACGGTGCAGTCCGTTTTTGAAACGACATCGAGCAGTAGCTGTTGCATGCTCTCTCGCGTGCGCTCGTCCAGGGCCCCGAAGGGTTCGTCCAGAAGCAGTAGTTTGGGTTTGATGATCATTGAGCGGGCCAGAGCCAGCCTCTGCCGCATGCCTCCGGACAATGCTCTCGGGTAGGTGTCAGCAAATTCGCTGAGTCCCATCAGGCTCAACCAGTGCGATACTTCTTGCTCGCGCGAATCTCCAGAGTGCTGGGACAGACCGAAGCCGGTGTTCTCCCTGACCGTCAGCCAGGGGAATGCGCTGTAAGACTGAAAAACAAACCCCCGATCGACACTTGGGCCGCCGATTGGCTGGCCTTGGTAGAGGACTGTCCCGGTCGTAGCGGTTTCCAGACCTGCAGCCAGTCGTAGCGCCGTTGACTTCCCGCATCCCGATGGTCCAAGCAGCGTAACGAACTCGCCATGGCTAATAGAAAAAGTAATCTCCTGCAAGGCCACAATAGGGTGCTTCTTGGCGCCCTGGAAAGTCTTTGACGCTCGATCGAACTGGAGCAGGGAGCTATTGCTCATGGTTCCATCGGAAGAGTCTCGCTCCGGAGACCCTAAAGAGAAGGTCGGTGAGCACGCCAAGAATGCCGACAAAGAGGATGCCGGCAAAAACGCGGTCGGTTTCCAGATAGCGCTGCGACTGAATGATGAAGTAGCCAATGCCGCGATCGCCGGCCACCAGTTCCGCCAGCACCAGGTAAGACCAGGCCCAGCCCGCTGCAATCCTTAGATCGTCCCAGATGGCAGGCATCGACCACGGTACGACAATGCGCCAGAGGACCTGCGAGCGGGAAAGCCCGAAAGTCCGGCCCGCCTCGATCAATTCTTGGGGGACCGCTGCCGAATCCGCGGAAATAACCAGAATTAACTGGAAAACTACTCCGATGGTAATGACTGCTATTTTCTGGGCATCGCCTATGCCGAACCACAAAATGCACAACGGAACTAGCGCTGCTACCGGCAAATAGCGCGTAAATCCGCAGAGTGGAAATAGCAGACGAGCTATCCGGGGAATCTGCCCACTCAGAATCCCCAGCGGAAAAGCCAATATAACAGATAAAAGAAATGCGCCTCCAATTCGAGTTAGGCTGGGTAGTAACTCTTCCCGAAAAAAGCTGAATGACAAAAGAGAAAGGAAACTATGAAACACCTGTATCGGTCCGGGTAGGAATACGGGATCGACCATGCCGGTCCGCGTTAACCCGTACCAAGCCAGCAACAGGAAGGCAATCGGAGCGAAGCTTGTGGCGCGATCCTGCAGTCTCGGACCCATTGCGTCAGCTACCCAGACAGATTTCGTTCAGCTCTTTCTCTAGCTCGACGGGGAACCACCCCTTGACCGACCGCAAGATCTTGTCTCGCCGCGATCTAATTATCGTGGTGGTTGAGGCATCGAGGGAAGCATTCTCAGTCAACCTGACATCGGATGTCGAATGGAAAATGCATGCGTCGTGGTCAGATTCAGATACGGTGCAGGACTGCGTAAGCTCGGTCGCGATCTGCGTTGCTTCCCAATGCTCATTCCATTTCACGAAGGCGTCCTGGTAACGCAGATAGCAAATTGCCCATTCTTCCGACAGTGCATTGTGGATACAGAACTGTACCGGAGGCCGCTTTCGGAAATGAATACTCAAGTTCTGCCGCATGAGGCGTAAGTTGCGGGTGAGCTTCTCCAAGTCCGGCGGGCTGACTTGACCGGGTTGTCTAGACCATTCAATGGGCTCCATCACTCCGGTGGTAGCTATCCTCACGATTAGGTTAATGGTGGCGTCGATGTTACCCGAAAAGTCGCCGTAGAAATACTCGTACCGGGCCCCCGCTTGCATGTTTTTGAGAACTCTAGCGGAAAATTGAGTGTCCGTCTCTTCCACGGGCTCTACCGAGTTTACGACCACGGCGATGCGACCTGGTGCCAGCACCAGTTTGCCGCCCTCTTTTGTGCCCTTTTCCAGTTCGGACAAATCGTCACGGGTTATGAGCGAGAGCTCGGGACGGTTTAAGCGGCGGGTCTGATTAATAATTTCGACGATCCAGGCGCCGGCGAGTTTGACGCACTTGCGGCACTCATCGGCTTTGCTGAGGTCCGCTGGAGGCTCAATCTTGTAGTATTTGATCCCCTTAAGGTCGCTGGGCAGCGCGTTTGAATTTTCGTCCAAGCTGCACACCATGAAGCAGCGCTCAGCTCCCAAGGCGCCCATAAACATGCCTAATTCAAAAATGGTATTGTCGCGCGGCGCGTCAGGTTGCTGATTTCCTTTTCCGGAGACATCATTTGTGAGCGGGGCTGGTGTGCCAAGGGCTGAGAGTTGCGCGGTTTTATCCAGGAAATCGTCCCTGGTCAATAGCACAATTGCAAAATCGCATTCTCCAGCTTGCGCCAGCAGACCATCGAGCGTGGCCTTGGAAGGAGGAAACGTGTTCTGGTCGTACCATTCCCTAATGTCCGAATCGGGGAGCTCTCCGGTTAAGTAGAGGGCCAGCGGCTTGGCCAGCGCCTTGGCCTTGCCGCTCGACGCAATAAAGACCGTCTTCTGTCGTGGCATGCTATTCCTTCGCGTTAACTATAAAATCGGTAGAGATAACGTCCTGCGGCTTCACCGGCTGCGTAATAACTTTGGCGTCCAACCAGATAGCCGAGGCACGTTCGGCAACCTTGAAGATCGGCCCTGGCCCGGCTTGCGTTCCAAAATACTTTCGATTCCGTGCTAGATCGCAAAAATTAATACCCTCCAGGATCTGGGCGTACTTGGCAGCGTCCACCTGGAAGTAGGGAGCCATAATAGCATTAGCTTCGTCGGGATGGGCCTTCCAATAATCGATGGCCTTCAGCACCGCGTTGACGATAGCTTGAACGTCCTGCGGCGAGCTTGCCAGCACGTGCTGGTTGAAGCCCAGACAATCGACAATCAGGTTGGGATAATCTTTGGAAGAGGCCAGAATATGTCCCTTGCCCTGCTGGCTGGCTTTGGTCAGCCAGGGGTCCCAAAGTACCGCGGCGTCTACCTGTTTGGAGATGAAAGCCGCGCCCCCTTGAGCGGTTTCCATGTCCACCGGCTTTATGTCTTTCAGGCTGAGCCCATTTTGTTGCAATAGCGCGCGCAGAAAGAACTCGCTCGGCAAGCCGCGCTGGAAGGCCACTGTTTTGCCGCGCAAGTCGGCAATGGTCTTGATTGAGGCATTGGCAACGATGCCGTCCGCTCCATTGGACTCGTCAATCGCCATCGCGATAGTAGCTTTGAGGTTGTTGCCGGCGGACAGAACAAAGTAGTCGACGGGTGCGGCCAGGGCATCGATTCGTCCCGCTTTCAAAGCGCTATTGCGCTCAGCGAGACCGGTCAGGACGACCAACTCTGCATCGATACCCGCGTCCTTGAAGAATCCTTTGTCTCTTGCCAGATAAAGAGGACCAAAGCCGACAAATGGACCTAGTCCTATTTTGTAGGTACGCAGGCCTGACTTTTGACCGCAGCCGGTTGACGACACCAAGGCTGACACAATTAAAAGGCAAACCAGGGCAGTTGCTAGGTGCTGGAGACGAGACTTCATAAACGGCAGGTGAAGGTCCATGCGAAATCCTGGGCTCGGCTTCTCGACGGTCAGAATATACAAGTGCCTGCTTCGGCGTGCAATGCTTAAGGGCGGTGCCCGCGGGGCGGCCGGATCCAGTATTGTCGCAGGCCGACTCGCGAAGACATGGTCCGCCTAAGGCTCGGCAGACTGCGCTCCTGGATCTTAATGCATATGGCGCTCGGGCATTCCGAGATTGCGCACCGTGTCGTTTTCAAAGTCAAACTCAATCAGCACCGCCGGCTCGTTTCCCACCACCCAGCCATCGTGCCCGGGCTCGATCGAGACCACCTGGGGAGCCATAAACTCCACGATGCAGCCGTCGGCGAACTCCATGTGGATCTGGCCCTGGGCAAGGAATCCAACGTGAGCATGCATACAGAAGTCGGTGCCGACCGTCGGCTTCATGTGCGTCGACCAGCGGAATCCGGGTGGGTAAATCACGCGCTTGACGCGAGCGGCGCCGGCGCGAACGATGTCGAGCTTCACGCCTCCAACCTCGGAGTGCTGAGCTCCTTTCATGGGCGCGAGAAGAGTATCGGTAGAACTCATAGCAGTCTCCTCCAAAGATGGCGGGCAGATTTCGCCCGCGGAACATGCCTGCGCAGAGCGGCTCGGCTTTGGCGCGTCCTTGAGCATACAGCACAGCTGCAAGCCTACCCACTCCTGGCCCAGCCCCACCGCTTGAATCCGCGTCGTAGTGCTTGGCATCTTTGCAGGTGCCCATGAAGATTCTGATTCCCACTCCGCTGCGTCAGTATGCCGACAAGCAGTCGGCGGTGGAGGTCTCGGCGGCCACCGTCGGCGGGGCGCTGGAGGCCCTGATCGCAAAGCATCCGGATCTTCGCAAACACCTCTACAACGAGCAGGGGCGGCTGCGCGCTTTCGTCAATCTTTATCTGAATGAAGACGACGTTCGCTATCTGCAGCAGGAGCAAACCCCGGTGAGCGGAAGTGACATTCTTACCATCGTCCCCTCGATTGCCGGTGGGGAGGGTTGAGAAACATGACGACCCTGGCAGACAAAGCTGAAACGGCATCGGCGGCGCTCAGCAACGACGAGGTCTTGCGCTACTCGCGGCACCTGATCATGCCTGAAGTTGGTATGGAAGGGCAGCTCAAGCTGAAGCAGGCCAAGGTGCTGTGCATTGGCGCCGGCGGTCTGGGCTCGCCACTTGCGCTTTATCTGGCCGCTGCCGGTGTTGGGATGTTAGGTATCGTCGACTTCGATGTTGTGGACATGACCAACTTGCAGCGGCAGGTGATTCATGGCACCGCAGACGTCGGGCGCAAGAAACTGGACTCTGCCGCCGATCGCATTGCGGCGATCAATCCCTACGTCGACGTGCGCAAGTTTGAAACCCGTCTGACCAGCGCCAACGCCCTGCAGCTGTTCCGCGACTTCGACATCATCGTCGATGGGACCGACAACTTTCCCACGCGCTACCTCGTCAATGACGCCTGCGTGCTCAGCGGCAAGCCCAACGTTTACGGATCGATCTTCCGTTTCGAGGGCCAGGCGAGCGTGTTCGCCACGCAAAATGGTCCCTGCTACCGTTGCCTTTATCCCGAGCCGCCGCCGCCAGGACTGGTTCCCTCGTGCGCCGAAGGCGGTGTGTTGGGAATTCTGCCCGGGCTGGTTGGGGTCATCCAGGCGACAGAAACCATCAAGCTAATCCTGGGTTCGGGCGAGCCGCTCATCGGACGCCTGCTTCTGGTGGACGCGCTCGCCATGCGCTTTCGCGAACTGAAGCTGCGCAAGGACCCCGACTGTCCTATCTGCGGCGACCATCCAACAGTTACGCAACTGATTGACTATGAGCATTTCTGCGGCATTCGTGGCGAGGAGAAGCGGGCAACTGCTACCATGCTGGACATGACACCGGAAGAATTGAAGCAGCGCCTCGATGCCGGAGACGATCTCTTTGTGCTCGATGTGCGCGAGCCCAACGAATACCAGATCTGCAATCTCGGCGGACATCTCATCCCGCTGAACGACCTGCCCAAGCTCGTCAGCGAACTCGACTCAAGCCGCGAGATCGTCGTCCACTGCAAGATGGGAGGACGTAGTGCCAAAGCGGTCGACTTCCTGCGCCAGTCGGGCTTCGGCAAGGTGCACAATCTCGCCGGCGGCATCCAAGCCTGGGCCGAGCGGGTCGATCCCAAGATGCCGAAGTACTGACACGATACCGGGCGACGTGACACGCCGGGGTTGAGTTTCCGAATTCGGCTTGCTAGAACTATTCCAACTGAACAAAA
>Ga0182013_10000042_pt1 | contig 134185 bp, 129 predicted proteins | sample 612S2MmetaG_FD_120487 | JGI IMG/M metagenome (GOLD analysis project Ga0182013, IMG submission 120487) | Permafrost microbial communities from Stordalen Mire, Sweden - 612S2M metaG | ecosystem: Environmental > Terrestrial > Soil > Wetlands > Permafrost | place: Sweden: Stordalen | collected...
CCGCCTGGGGCCTGGCTGGTCAGTACCTGGCTGGTCTCGCCGTCAGGGGCCGGAGTGGGATCGGCGGCCGTTTCGGCCGTCACCGGCGCGCTGAGCGCGGCACCATGACCGTGCGCGGCGCCATGACCGTGCGCGGCGGCTGCTGCCGTCCCGGCGACGGAGGCCCCGTGGCCGTTGACCGCAGTCGGATCGGGACTGAACCCGTCGCTGCTCAGCCGGCCGAACTCGGCGGAGTCAGGGCCAGAGCGCCCGGGCCGCGGTGGACCCGATGATCCCGCCGCGCCGCCCTCGGCCTGGGCGTAACTGGCGGCGCTTGTACCTGCGGACGTGGCGCCGAACGAGGCATCGCCCGAGGAGGAACCCGCTGAGGAGGAACTGCCGCCGTACGCTGCGTTGCTCGACCCGTTCAGGCTGTAGGAGGAACTACCGGATTCCACCGCGCTGGCGGTCCCGCTGCGGGGGCTGCGGCCCTCGTCGAGGCCGGCCGCGATCACCGTGACCCGCACTTCGTCCCCGAGGGCGTCGTCGATGACCGCGCCGAAGATAATGTTCGCGTCCACGGCGGCGGAGTTGGAAACCAGCTGAGCGGCCTCGTTGATCTCGAACAGCCCGAGATCGGAACCGCCCTGGATGGACAGCAACACGCCGTGCGCGCCATCGATGCTCGCCTCGAGCAGCGGGCTGGAGATCGCCATCTCGGCCGCCGCGACCGCGCGGTCGTCGCCACGCGACGAGCCGGTGCCCATCAGGGCCGAGCCTGCCCCTGACATGACCGACTTGACGTCGGCGAAGTCAAGGTTGATCAGCCCGGGCGTGGTGATGAGGTCGGTAATGCCCTGGACCCCGGAGAGCAGCACCTGGTCGGCGGCCTTGAAGGCGTCCAGGACGCTCACGTGCCGGTCCGAGATCGACAGCAGCCGGTCGTTCGGGATGACGATGAGCGTGTCGACCTCGCTGCGCAACCTCTCGATGCCGATCTCGGCCTGCACGACGCGGCGTTTGCCCTCGAACCCGAATGGCCGGGTGACCACGCCGATCGTCAGCGCGCCGAGCGACCGCGCCACGTTCGCCACCACCGGGGCACCGCCAGTGCCGGTGCCGCCGCCCTCGCCGGCCGTGACGAAGACCATGTCGGCCCCCTTGAGGACCTCCTCGATCTCTTCTCGGTGATCTTGTGCCGCCCTGCCGCCGACATCGGGGTTGGCGCCGGCGCCAAGCCCCCTGGTGAGCTCACGGCCGACATCGAGCTTGACGTCGGCGTCGCTCATGAGCAGCGCCTGCGCGTCAGTGTTGATCGCGATGAACTCGACGCCCTTGAGCCCCTCTTCGATCATGCGATTGACGGCGTTGACGCCGCCACCGCCGATTCCGACGACCTTGATAACCGCCAGATAGTTCTGCGGTGCTGCCACGAGGAGGGTACCTTTCCGCTCGTTACTGAAGTAATTTCACCAGCTGCCATTTCGCTGGCTGCCATCTCAGCGGGTACTAATTCCCGCCGATCATGGCCTTGGGCTTGGGAAACCTTCGTCCTGCCGGGTGACGCGGAATTCACCGCCACAGGCTCGATCCGCCGCCATCAGGTTTCACCTTAAGGTTAAGATTTAGAGTTTTTGCCGTCCGCACGATTGATACGGACAGTAGGGTCGGACGGGACCCGGGTCAACTAACCACGCACGAACCGGCCAGCGTGTCGCGGATCGGCGGGTCTTGGCGCGTCGGCGCACATCAGTTGGTGGTCACGGTTTCCTGCGCGCTCACATCGTAATAATGCGCGTGAGCTTGCATGAGAACATTGAGTACCCGCGCTTTCCTGGCAGCATCGCTGGCATCGCCCCAGAGGACCGTTATCCCGCCGGACAGCTGCAGCGTCACCTGATCCGGGCTTGGCGCCGACACCGATCCGACCGTGTGCCGCAGCTGGGCCGGCAGGGCACCGAGTACGGCCGCCGCGGCGGCCAGGTCCGGGTCGCCGCGCAGCGAGTTCACCGCCGTTCCCGAGGCCGGGGCGAGATATAGCGGCAGGTCCGCGGGACGCCGGGCGGCCCACCGCACGATCACGCCGCCGGAGTCCACGAGGTCAAACCCGCCGCCCGGAGCCATAACCGTGAGCGCGGAGGTGCGCTCCCATACCACGATCACCACCCGATCCGGCCAGTCCCGTGTGACCTGTGCGCTTTTCACCTGCCTGATGGTCTCGATACGGGCCGCGACCCGGCCGACGTTCACCCAGATCAGCGGCGTGCCCCGGTTGACCCCGGCCACGGCGAGAACCTCCGAGGCCGGCACCAGGCGGGTGCCTGTGACGACCACCGACCGGACCACAAGCAGCCAGGGGCCGAGCAGCGCCCAGGCCACGGCCGCGATGAGGCCGGCCAGGGCGAGCGCGAAGAAGGCCACGCGCCAGGAGCGGCGGGCCCTTGGCCCCGAGCGGCGGGCCCTTGGCCCCGAGCGGCGGGGCTTTCGCCACGTCCTGGTGCGCTGGACAGGACCGCGGGGCAGCAGGCTGCCGTCCGGCACGACCTCGCCCAGGTAGACCGGGCTCTCATCGACCGTATTAACGCCAGATGTCGGACTGGACCCGGCGGCCTCATCGGTGGAGCTTTGCCCCTCCCCCGGTGTGCCGCCGGATCTGTTCACCCGTGCCGCCCCTTGAGCGCTTCGACCAGCTGCGGGCCGAGCTTGGTGACGTCGCCCGCCCCCATGGTCAGCACCACGTCGCCCGGCTTGGCGATCTCCGCGATCACCCCGGCCACGCGTCCCCGGTCAGGCACGAAGCGTGCCCGCCCGCCCGGGACCGCGTCGACCACGAGCTGGCCGGTCACGCCAGGTTCCGGGTCCTCCCGCGCGGCGTACACGTCAAGGACCACGGCCTCGTCGGCCAGCCCGAGGGCGGTGCCGAATTCAGCCGCGAAGATCCTGGTCCGGCTGAACAGATGCGGCTGGAAGATGGCGATAACCCGGCCGCCCGCCGCGATATCCCTGGCCGCTCGCAGGTCGGCGGCCAGCTCGGTCGGGTGATGGGCGTAGCTGTCAAGCACCCGCACCCCGTCGGCCTCGCCCTTGAGCTCCATCCGGCGCTGCGCACCCCGGTAGGCCGCGATGGCCGCCGCGACCCGGGGCGGCGCGAAGCCGAGCTCGACCGCCGCGGCGAAGGCGGCCGTCGCATTCAGCGCGTTGTGGTGACCGGGCACGCCCACGGTCATCTGAGTGAGAATTTCCCCGAACGGACTACGGTTGGCAGTCACGACGAAGCTGACCGCCATCCCGTGGGAACGAACATCGCTGAGCTGGTAGTCGGCGTGCGGTGACTCGCCGTAACGGCGGACCCTGGCGGGCTCAAGGTGAGCCGCGACAGCCTCGGCACCTGGGTCGTCAGCGCAGGTCAGGGTCATTCCGCTGACGTGGCCGCCGAACGTGACGAAGGCCGCCTGGATATCGGCGAGGCTGGCGTAGTTGTCCAGATGATCGGCCTCCACGTTGGTGATGACCGCGACATCGGGCCTGAGCAGGAGAAACGATCCATCGCTCTCGTCCGCCTCGGCGACGAAGTCCGGGCCTGCGCCGTCTTCCGCGCCGAGCCCGGTCTGGTTGAGGATCCCGCCGATGACGTAGCCGGGATCGGCTCCGCACTCGCGCAGCACCGTGGTCAGCATGGAGGTCGTGGTGGTCTTGCCGTGGGTGCCGGCGATCGTGATGGCCCGCCGACCGGCCATGACCGAGGCCAGCGCGGCGGCCCGGTGCAAGATCCGCATCCCGCGCCTGGCGGCCTCGGCGAGCTCCGGATTGTCCGGGCGGATGGCGCTGGACACCACGAGCGTGTCACCGGCGCCCAGGTCACCGAGGTGGCCGGAGGAGTGCCCGACGTACACGCTGGCGCCGAGCCCCGCCAGCTCCTCGAGCAGCGCCGACGGCGCGGCGTCGCTACCGGATACGGCGATGCCCCTGGCCAGCATGATCCGGGCGATACCGGACATGCCTGCCCCGCCGATGCCGGCGAAGTGCACCCGGCCCAGTTCGCTGGCGGGTGTCGGCTCAGCCGGCCTGAGCAGGCCCTTGAGCATGTGGGTTCCCACCCGTGCCCTCCACAATCTCGATGACCGCCTCGGCCAGCCAGCGGTCCGCATCGCCGCGCCCGAGCGAGGCGGCCGCTTCTGACATGTCCGCCACCTGGTCGATGTTGACCAGCACGGGCAGCAGGGTGTCGCGGATCCACTCGGAAGTCAGCTCGGCGTCGGCCACGAGCATGCCCCCGCCGTGCTGCACGATCGGCAGCGCGTTCAGCCGCTGTTCGCCGTTGCCGATGGGGAGCGGCACGTAGGCGGCCGGCAGGCCGACGGCAGTGAGCTCGGCGCAGGTCATCGCGCCGGCCCGGCACAGCACGAAGTCCGCCGCCGCGTACGCCAGGTCCATCCGGTCAATGTAGGGCGACGCCACGTAAGGAACCCCCGCTGTCCCCTTCTCGGTCACCGGGGCGTCGTGGCCGTTACGCGGGCCGATGATGTGCAGGACCTGGACGCCGGCGTCGCGCAGCCACCCGGCCGCGCCGAACACCGCGGCGTTGATCGAGCGGGCCCCCTGCGACCCGCCGGTCACGAGCAGCACGGGCAGGTCGGGACGCAGGCCGAAATGGGCGCGCGCCTTGTCACCGAGCCCCAGCCGGTCGAGCTCGGCGATCTCGCGCCTGATCGGGATGCCGAGGTACGTGGCGTTCCTGAGCTGGGCGTCCGGATGGCCGGTGAAGACGTGCGTGGTAAACCTGGCACCAAGCCGGTTGGCCAGTCCAGGCTTGGGGTTCGCCTCGTGCACCACGATCGGCACACCGCGGCGCCTGGCCGCCAGGTAGGCCGGGGTCGCGACGTATCCGCCGAAGCCGACGAGCACCTGCGCCCCGGTCCGGTCCAGGGCGGCGGCGGCGGCGTTGACGGCGCCCGCTAGCCGACCAGGTACGGTGAGCAGTTTCGGCGTGACCGACCTGGGCATCGGCACCGCGGGGATGAGCTCGAGCTTGTACCCGCGCAGCGGGATCAGCCGCGTCTCCAGGCCACGTTCTGTGCCCAGGCAGGTGATCTGGGCGCCGGGCTCGATACGGCGCAGCGCGTCCGCCAGCGCCAGGGCTGGTTCGATATGACCGGCGGACCCGCCGCCGGCAAGCATTACCCTCATGTCACGTTCCTGAACTGCCCGGCGCTCTATCGTCGGCGCTTTGATAGACCGAGCCAGCTTAGAACGCGGAGCGGCCAGCCGGGGCCGCGTGCGGCCAAAGCCTCGCGGGCACCGGGTTCGAGCCGGGCGAAGGACATGAGCATGCCGAGCGCGATCAAGGTCACCAGCAAGGACGAGAGCCCGGCCGAGACAAGCGGAAGCGGGACCCCGGTGATAGGCAGGACGCCGATCACCGCGCCGATGTTCACCACGGCCTGCACCACGATCCACGCGGTGATGGCGGTGGCGGCCAGGCGGGAGAAGATGTCGGGCACCCGCCGGGCGATCCGGAGCCCGGCGAAGGCCAGCCCGCCGTACAGCGCGGTCACGCACAGCGTGCCGACGAGCCCGAGTTCCTCGCCGATGATGGCGAAGATGAAGTCGCTGGTGGATTCCGGTACGTAGCCCCACTTCTCCCGGCTGGCGCCGAGGCCCACGCCGAAGATGCCGCCCGAGCCGAGCGCGTACTTCCCGTGCACGCTCTGCCAGTTCGCGCCGGTGACGTTGCTCTGCTGATCGAGATAACCCACCATGCGCTCGAAGCGGTACCTCGCCGAGATGATCATGAGGAGCATGGCCAGGGTCATCAGGATCAGCAACCCGCTGAAGACCCGCCCGGGCGTGCCGATGACCCATAGCAGCGCCAGGAAGATGACCAGCAGGATGAACGTGGTGCCCAGGTCGTCCCCGGTCATCACGAGCAAGCACAGCAGGCCCGCACCCGGCATGAGCGGCACCAGCATGTGCCGCCAGTCGGCGAGCTGGCCCAGCTTCTCCTTACGAGCCAGCAGGTCGGCGCCCCACACCACCAGGGCGAGCTTGGCTATCTCTGACGGCTGGATCTGCTGTCCGCCGATGGATATCCACCGGGCCGCGCCGTTCTGCGAAACGCCGACGCCGTGGATCAGCGTGAGCCCGAGCCCGACCACCGAGACCGCGAGCAGCGGGTAGGCGAAGGCACGGAACAACCGCGGCGACGAGCGCGCCGCCAGCCACATAAGCGGCAGGCCGAGCGCCGCTCCGAGCAGTTGCTTCTTGAAGTCGGACCAGGCCGCAAGACCCGCGGACAGGTCGGCGACCGAACCGGTGGACTGCACCATGACCAGGCCGAGCCCGAGCAGCAGCACGGTGAGGCCAAGGACGAGGTAGTAGGACGTCAGCGGCCGGTCGAGCAGGGCACGCCACATGCCGATCCGGTCCCGCACTGCGCCCAGGACCAGCGCGTCGCCGTCCAGGTCGGGCAGACCGTCACCGTCCGCGGAGACCCCGAAGCCCGCCGGCCCCGCGGACGGACGGCCGCCGAAGCGCGCGCCGGACGCCGTCATCGGCGGCCTCGCGCCAGGCGCGCCGGTGAGTCCGGGAGCCGGGAGAGCTGGCATGCCCACCGGGGGTTGTCATGGGGATGCATGGTCCCAGTCTGTTCGCTGGCTGGCGACAAGACCGGAACATCCGTGGCGTGTCGCCCAAAGATTCCGGCCGCGCACCGCCGCTCACTATCGTAGTAAGCACCGGATTATGACGGTAGCGATCCACGATGACGCCCCGTTGGTAATTTCTGCCAGGGTGGGCTGAGGGTGGGGGCGTTTATCTGGCATGATGTGACCCAATGAGCAGGTCAGAATCTTCTCGCTTCCCGGTGACGGTGACCCGGCTTCCTGTGACGCGCTGTGAGGTGTGCGGGCGCACCCTTGCCTACCGGCCCGGCCAGGCGAGCACGGTGCTGACCCAGCATTACCACCGGGTGCATCCGGAAGCCCTCACCGACGCGCCGGAATCCAGGCGCTGAGCGGCCGTCCGCTCGCTCTGGCCGCGCTGATCGCCTGGCTGCTCACCGCCAGCCTCGGCGGCTATATGTTGCGCACCTGGGTGACCCGGGGTGGCCTGCGGGTTCAGCGCGCGACCGGGGTCGGGGTGCCGCCCGCGGTCGTGTTCGGTCACGCCGCGGTCGCGCTGACCGGGCTGGTGATCTGGACCGTTTACACGCGGACGGGCTGGCAGCTGCTGGCCTGGCTCGGACTGGCCTTCATCGCCGCCGCTATCGCCCTGGGCATCTGCACGGTCACCCTGTGGACTCCGTACCCCATCGCGGTTCCCGCGGCCGCGGCCACGGCGCCGCCTGCGGCGCAAGACGGCACGGTCACCGATGAGATGATCGCCAGCTTGCTCGCCGACCCGTTTCCTGTCCGCCGCCGGCCCAGGCTTCGGCTGGCTCCGCTCGTTCCTGTCGGCCACGGTTTCGCCGCCCTGGCCACCTTCATGCTGGCCATGCTCGCCGCCGTTGGCACGGGATTAGGTACATTTCGAGTCCAATAAACTGCTTCGAGCCCATCCGGCCCTCAGCTCCGGCCGGCCCCGGTGAGGAGAATCGCGAGCTCGTCGGGCAGTCTGGAAGCATGTCAGAAACGCTCACCATGATGGCCGTCCACGCGCACCCCGACGACGAAGCGTCAAGCACCGGAGGCGTGCTGGCCACCTACTCCGCCCAGGGCATCCGAACTGTGGTCGTGACCTGTACCAACGGCGAGTTCGGTGACGCGCCGGGCGGGATCAAGCCAGGCGGCGACGGGCACGAGGAGCAAGCGGTGGCCGCGCATCGCCTCGCTGAGCTGCGCGAAGCCTGCGCGATCCTCGGCGTCAGCCACCTGGAGCTGCTCGGTTACCACGACTCCGGCATGCCGGAGTGGGACTACAAAGACCGCCCGGACGCGTTCTGCAACGTTCCCGAGGCCGACGTGGCCGCGCGGATATCCCGGCTGATCGAGCAGTACCGGCCCCAGGTCCTGATCACCTACGACGACAAGGGCCCCTACCAGCATCCCGATCACGTGCACGCGAGCCGGGCGGCGCAGGCGGCGTTCGCCGGCAGTGGCCTGACCGCCAAGTTGTACCTCAGCGCCATGCGCCGCAGCGACTGGAAAAAAATCTGGGACGCACTGCGCGAGCTCGGCGCGGACCAGGTACCCGACTTCGAAGACCTGGACCCTGAAGCCAGCCGGCAAGCGGCCGCGTCCGAGGAGCGCATCACCACCTCCGTGGACATCCGGCCGGTCCTGGGCCGCAAGCGCGAGGCGCTGCTGGCCCACGACAGCCAGATCGCCGAGTCGTGGTTCCGCAAGATCCCTGAGGACATCGCCGAGGCTGCCTTCGGCCACGAGCACTTCATCCGGGTGAGCGACACCACCGGGGCTCCGCTCCCCGAGGACGACCTGTTCGCCGGGTTGCGGCCGCCGGGGAAGGCCACATGACCGCTGAACCGTCCGCAGCCATGAGCGGGCTGGTCGAGCGGTCGGCGGCCGCTTATGTGGCCGCTGTACCTGACCATCCCAGGGACGACGGGTTTTTCGGGCCTGCCAGCGTGACCTGGCGGGTCGCCAGTGACCTGTCCGCGCCGGTCGCCGGGCTGCGCTCGCTGCTGATGCAGGCGCTGCACCCGCTGGCCATGGCCGGTGTCGACCAGCACAGCGACTGGCGCCGCGACCCGGTCGGCCGGCTCGCGGCAACCTCCGCCTACGAGGCCATCGTCACCTTCGGGGACCGGGCCAGCGCGACGGCCGTGGCGGAGCGGGTGCGGGCGATCCACACCCGGGTGCAAGGCGTGGACACGGTGACCGGCCTGCCCTATGCAGCCGGCGATCCCGCGCTGCTGCTCTGGGTGCACGCGGCCCTGGTCGACTCCGGCCTGGCCGCCGGGCGGCTGTTCGGCACGCCGCTGACCGGCGCCGACGCCGACACCTACGTCCGCGAGATGACGATCGCGGCCGAGCTTCTCGGGGTGCCGCACGAGATCATCCCGGCCAGCGTGGCCGAGCTCGACCGGTACTTCACCGAAGTACGTCCCGAGCTGCGGTGCACGCCCGCGGCCGCCGAGTCGATGAGTTACCTGCTCGACCCGCCCGGCCTGGACTCCGACCTCGCCGAGCTGTGGCAGGACATCAGGGACGCCTCGATCGCCACGCTGCCCGAGTGGGCCGTCGGAGAGTACGGCTACCAGCTGCCCGCGCCGGTGACGGCCGAGCGCAGGAACGAGATCCGCCAGGCTCTTGGCGTGCTCGACGCGGTGTTCCTCGGCGAGCCCGGCGTCCTTGAGGCCCGGCAGCGGATCGCCCTGCGGGCGCGTTCGGCGGGGAAGGCGTGAGGCCGGGACGGGGCAGGAAGGTCGCTGCCGTGGCGGTGCTTGGCGTGGTGTCGATCGCGGGCCTGGTGGAGACGCGCCGCCGGGTCGGCCGCCTGCGAGTAGAGCGCGGGATGGCGGCACTGCGGCTCGCCGCGCGCGGCGGCGCGCGATACGCGAGCAACGCGCCGAAGCTGTTCGCCACCGCGGGCGAGCACCGGCAGCAGCTGCGGAACGACCTGGCCTTGCAGACCGCCGAAGACGTCGCCACCACCTTGGGGACGATGAAGGGCGTGCTGATGAAGCTGGGCCAGATGGCCAGCTACGTCGACGCCGGCCTGACGCCGGCCGCCCGCCGGACGCTGAGCCGGCTGCAGGACAGCGTGCCGCCGATGAGCCCAGAACTGGCCGCCCGCGTCGTCACAGAAGAACTCGGCCTGCCACCGGAGCAGGCCTTCGCGACCTGGGATCCGGTACCTATCGCGGCCGCGTCGATCGGGCAGGTGCACCGCGCGATCACCCTTGACGGGCGCGCGGTCGCGGTGAAGGTCCAGTACCCGGGCATCGCCGAGACCATCGAGGCCGACCTGAGCAACGTCGGGCTGCTGCGCCGGATGCTCAAGATCACCGCACCGAGCCAGGACGTCGACGCGCTGCTCGCGGAGCTGAGGGAACGCATCACCGAGGAGCTCGACTATCGCGCCGAGGCCCGCAACCAGCAGCTGTTCGCCCGCTACTACGAAGGCCACCCGACAATTCACGTTCCCGGCATCGTCGAGGAGCTGTCCACCCGCCGCCTGGTGACCAGCGACCTGGCCGACGGCGCGCGGTTCGCCGAGCTGGCCGGCTGGTCCCAGGCCGAGCGCGATCTGGCCGGGGAGACGATCTACCGCTTCGTGTTCCGCAGCCTGTACGAGATGCACGCCTTCAACGGCGACCCGCATCCGGGCAACTACCTATTCCACGGCGGTGGCCGGGTCACGTTCCTGGATTTCGGGCTGGTCAAGCACTTCACCGACGACGAACTGCGGCCGCTGGTGGAGATGGTCAAGCATCTGTGCGTGGAGAACGACCCGTCAGCCTTTCGCGCGGCCATGGTCGAGGCCGGCTTCCTGATGCCGGACACGCCGCTGCCCACGGAGGAGATCATCGAGCACATGGCCCTGTTCTACGACACGGTGCGCGAGCGGGGACCACGGACCATGACCGGGGAGTACGCCTCCGCGGTCAGCCGGCGCTTCTTCGACTTCCGCAGCCCGCTGACCCCGTACGCGGCCATCCCCCGGTCCTACGTGATCCTGCAGCGGATCAACCTGGGCCTGTTCGCCCTGCTCGGCGAGCTCTCCGCGACCGCGGACTGGCGTTGCATCGCCGAGGAGATCTGGCCGTTCGTACGCGGTCCGGCGTGCACGCCGATAGGTGCGGCCGAGACGACCTGGCTAGCGGGCCGGCGTGGCGCCGAGCACGCAGGCCAGGCCGTTCGGTAAAAAATGTCTTACTGCCGCCAGGGCCGCAGGTCGTACGGCCGGAGGTAACGGGCCGGGGTGTAGCTGGTGAAGGCCGGCGCGGTCGGGTAGACGATCCCGCCGACGGAGTAGATGTTGTCCTGGGGGCCGAGCGCGGTCGCCTCGGCGTTCAGGCCAGCCGGGGACGGTACGTGCCACCGCCCGGTGGACATGCGGTTCTCCAGCGTCTGGACAGCGGTGATGGTCTCCGCCGGGGTGAACGCGCAGTGCCCGGCGCGGGCCACGAAGATCTGCCGCAGCAGGGCGCCACGGCCGGCCCGGTCGACGGCGGCCTGGTAGGCCTGCTCGTTCTCCGGCACGACCAAGCCGTCGCCGGTGGTGTGCATGGTCAGCACCGGGACCGAGATGTCACCGTTGAAGACGATGTTCCTGGTCAGCCAGGCCACCGCGGTCGGGTCGGCGCTGATCCGCTGGGAGTCGTTCAGCGTCCGCACGTCCTGGCCCAGGCTCAGCCCGGCGCTGCGGTACAGCGCCTTGACTTCCCTGGCGTCGGCGGACTTGGCCAGGTCGCTGGCGTAGTTCACGCCGGTGTTCCAGGACGGGTTCCCGCCCGCCTTGGCCTCCAGGTCGGCCCGGAAGGCGAAGATGAACGGGAAGGTCACCTGGGTGAACCACAGGTACTGGTTAGCTTCCTGGGCGGCGTAGTCGGCGGCCCCTGGTTCGGCCGACAGCGGGGTGAACCAGCCAGGCGTGTCCCCGAGCGCCGCGGCCAGGGCGAGGCGGGCCCGGCCCGCCGCGGTCTGCTGCGCCTTGGCCACCGCGGCCTCGGCGTTGGCCAGGTTGGCCGTGGGGTTGGTGATGCCGGTGACCTGGACCGAGGGGTCGATCAGCTTGGCGAACGCGAACGCCCCGTCAAGCGCGGTGTTCCAGGTCGCCACGCCACCGGACAGCACGCCGCACATCGGCAGCGCGGCCTCGAACCGGCTCGGGTAATCCTGCAGCAAGCCGGCCGTGATGATGCCGCCCAGCGAGTGCCCCCAGGCCACCGTGGTCCTGGGCCGGCCGTAGGTGTGGTCGAAGGTATCCAGGGTGCTGATCTGGTCGGGCAGGGCCTGCGCGATGGACCAACCGGTGCTGGAGTACGACGAACCCGCGAGCGCGTAGCCGTGGGCCAGCATCCAGGCGGCGGTCACCGGGTCGCCCGCGTCCTGGGCCGGGTTGGCCGCGCCGGGAACGACATAGCCGTGGCTGTACAGGTACAGGGTCCCGTTCCAGGCCCCCGCCGGGCACTGAATCAGGTAGCTGGCGCCGTCGGACAACGTCCCGTTCAGCGTGCTCACCGAGCCGGAGCCGCCGCAAGCCGACGCGTCGGGCGACGCGGAGGCCGACGCGGTGGCCGGCGCCGAGGCCGACGCGGCCGCCGGCGACGAGGCGAGGCCGCCGGCCACCAGGCCCGCGGCGAGCACTAGGCCGGCAAGTTTCTTCGACCGCATCATCAACCCACTCTCCTAGCCGCCGATCATCTGACGAAACGTAACTTACCGATAACGTCAGCCGAAAGGGAGGAGTCACGGCAAGGTTGCTGAAATAAGACAGAAACTGCGGCGACTTGCGTGCTTAACGCGCCGTGGGATCCCGGGGGGCTAGGCACCGAACCAGCCGGGTACGTCGAGCCGGAAGGTCTCACCGGGCGCCATGGCGCCCAGGTCCGATTCGAGCGCGGCGAGCCGATCGGGGCCTAGCGTGCTTTCCCACCTGGACCGGATATCGCTGAAGATCATCGCGGACATGGCCAGCGCCGCCGTTCCGCGCGGGCTGAGCCGGATGAGCTTGCGCCGCCGGTCCGCCTGGTCACCGGCCCTTTGGACGTAGCCGAGCTCCTCGAGCCGCTCGGTCGTCTTGCCGGCGGCCTGCTTGGAGATACCGAGCCGTCGGCCCACCTCGGTCGCGGTCGCCCCGCCCGGCCCGATCGCCTGCAACGCGAAGCCATGGGCCGGGCGAAGGTCCGGGTGCCCGCGGCGCGCCAGCTCGGCGTGCAGTTCGTCGATGATCGACCGGAATCCGGCGAACAGCAGCATGGGTAGCTCGAAGCCGTAGGTCCGCGACTCCCCGCCTGGTTCGCCCGTTGACATAATCGACAACCTCATTTACCGTTAAGACAACCTGGTTGTCTAAGTTACCCGAAGGAGGGGACACCGGTGCGGCTCTCCTGGCATCAGCTGCTCCTCCGGGGCTGGGCTCCTGATGCCGCGGTCCCGGAGCCAGGATGACAGGACCGCGCGACGCCGGGGCAGCCCGGGGGCGCCGCCTGGGACCCCCGGTCCCTGTGTGACGGGACAGCACCTGCGTGCCCGGCGCGCCAGCCAGCTACCCGGCTCTCGCCGGAGGAGCCGTTACCCAAGGAAAGGGCATCCATGTCCCACACCATCTCCACGACCCAGAACAGCTGCACCCCCCAGACCACCTCCGCCGGAACCTGGTTCCCCGATCACACCATCGAGTCGGCGCCGGCGGCGGCCCGCAGGTCCATGGCCGCGACCGAGAAGCATCTCGGCTACCTGCCGGCCGCCGTAGCCCGGATGGCGGTCTCGCCGCACCTGCTCGACGGGTTCGGCAAGCTCAGCGCCATCTTCGAGAGTTCGACGCTAGACCCGGTGGCGCGCGAGGTGGTGGTCATGACGATCGCGGCGAGAAATCACTGCCATATCTGCGTGGCCATGCACACCGCCCGGCTGGCCGCCCTCGGCGCGGATCCGGACCTCATCGCCGGGCTGCGGAGCGGCGCCCCGCTCACCGACGAGCACCTCGAGGCGATCCGCGTGTTCACGCTCAGTGTCCTCGCCACCGCGGGCGACGTGGGCGACGAGGTGCTGCGCACCTTCCTCACCAGCGGTTATATCAGCCAGAACGCGCTCGAGGTGGTGCTCGGCATCGGCACCTACACCATGTCCACGCTGGCCAACCGCCTCACCCGCGCTCCCCTCGACGACCACCTAGCCGCCTTCGCCTAGCCTACGTAGAAGATGCCTAGGCCTAGGGCTACGCAGATGCCGGCGATGATCCAGAAGCGGACGACGATGGTGGTTTCCGCCCAGCCGACCAGCTCGAAATGATGCTGTAGGGGGGCCATCCGGAACACTCGTTTACCCGTCATCTTGAACGAGCCGACCTGGATGACGACCGAGAGCGTGATGATGACGAACAGGCCGCCCAGCAAGAGCAGCAGCAACTCGGTCTTGGTGGTGATGGCCAGCCCGGCGAGCGCGCCGCCGAGGGCCAGCGACCCGGTGTCGCCCATGAAGATCTTGGCGGGCGGCGCGTTCCACCACAGGAACCCGGAGCAGGCGCCCATCACGGTGGCGGCCACGATGGCGAGATCCTGCGGGTCGCGGATCTGGTAGCAGGCGGGGGCGATGGCGACCGTGCAGTCGTTCCGCAGCTGCCAGATCCCGATGATCATGTAGGCGGCGAACCCCAGGATGGCCGCGCCGGTGGCCAGTCCGTCGAGCCCGTCGGTGAGGTTCACCCCGTTCGAGGTGCCAGCCACCATGAAGATGACCCAGACCACGAAAAGTACCGGCCCGATGGAGATCCCGAAGTCGGTGAGGAAGGACAGGTGGGTCGAAGCCGGCGTGAGGTCATAGCCGTCCGGGAACCTGATCGCGAGCAGGGCGAACACCCCGCCCACGACCGCCTGGCCCGCGAGCTTGGCGCCGCTGCGCAGGCCCAGGCTGCGCTGCATGTACAGCTTGATGAAGTCGTCCGCGAACCCGACCAGGCCGAGCCCGGTCATCAGGAACAGCACGAGCAGCCCGGACGCGGACATGGCGTCGCCGGTGGCCACGTGACCGATGAGGTATCCGGCCAGCGACGCGATGATGATCACCGTGCCGCCCATGGTCGGCGTGCCGCGCTTGGACAGGTGCGCCGGGCCGTCCGACCTGATCTCCTGGCCGAGGCCGCGGCGGGTGAACGCCTTGATGGCCAGCGGGGTGCCGAACAGCGCGATGAACATCGAGACAGCCGCGGACAACAGGACGGTCTTCACCGGTCCGCCCCCCCAAGCAGGTCGGCCGCGACGCCCTCAAGCTGGGCGGCGCGGGATGCCTTTACCAGTACCACGTCGCCGGGCTTCAGCTGGTTCGCGAGCAGGTCGAGCGCGGCCGCGCCGTCGGCCACCCCGACGGCCTCACCGTGCCATGACCGGACCCGCCGCGCCCCGGCCAGCAGCGGCGCCGCTTCCTCGCCGACGGCGATCAGCCCGGCCAGCGCGGGCCCGAGCACCTGCGCGGCGTACTCGCCTGCTTCTTCGTGGCTGGCCCGCGACGTGTCGCCGAGCTCGGCCATGTGACCGAGGACGGCGAAGCCCCGGCCAGGTCCCACCAGGTGGTGCAGGGCGTCGAGCGCGGCCCGGACAGATTCGGGATTCGCGTTGTAGGCATCGTTGATGACCGTCACTCCATCCGGCCGCTGGCGGACTTCCATCCGCCACCGGCTGCGCGCGACCGCGGCGGAAAGCCCGTCCGCGATGTCCGCCAGGCCCAGCCCGAGTTCGTGCGCCAGGGCTGCGGCGGCCAGCGCATTTGGCACGTTATGGGCGCCGTGCAGCCGCAGCGCGACCGGCGCCTGACCTCCCGGTGTCAGCAGGGTGAACCTTGGCCGCCCGAGGTCATCAAGCCACACGTCCGCCGCCCGGACCTGGGCCGCAGAATCGGGCGCGGCGCTGAAGGTGACGATGCGGGCACCCGTGCGGGACGCCATGGCCAGGACGCGGGGATCGTCGGCGTTCAAGATGGCCACGCCGCCGGCCGGCCCGGCTAGCCCGGCTAGCCCGGCCGACCCGGCTAGCCCGGCTGCGGCAGGGAGGGCCTCGACCAGCTCGCCCTTGGCCAGGGCTACCTGGTCAAGGCCGCCGAACTCCCCCGCGTGCGCGCGTCCGACGTTCAGCACCACGCCGTAGCGGGGCGGCGCGATACGGCACAGGTACGCGATGTGGCCAAGGCCGCGGGCGGAAAGCTCGAGCACCAGGTACCTGGTCGCGGCGTCAGCGCGCAGCACGGTCAGCGGGTGGCCGAACTCGTTGTTGAAAGACCCGGCCGGGGCGATGGTCGGCCCGAGTCGCTCCACCAGCTGAGCGGCCAGGTCCTTGGTCGAGGTCTTTCCCGACGAACCGGTGATGCCCGCGATCTGCACCTGGGGCAGCGAGTCGACCACGAACCTGGCCAGCGCGCCCAGCGCGGCCGGCACGTCCGCCACGAGCACCGAGGGCACCGGGACCGGGCGGGTAGCGAGCACCGCCGCCGCGCCCGCGGCCACGGCGGCGGCGGCGAAGTCGTGCCCGTCCGACCGCTCCCCCGCGACCGCCGCGAACAACCCGCCGGGACCGACCCGCCGGGAATCGATGACCACCTCTCCGTTGACCATGACCTCAGGGTCGCCGTCGAGCTGGCCGCCGGTGATCTGCGTGATCTGCGCCAGCGACAGCGGGATCACCGGGTCACCGCCCAGGGCTCGGCGGCGTCCTGCGGGTCATCGGCCGGCCGGCCGGGCGCCGGCTGCGCTCCGTCTCGCTTGGCCTGCTGGGCGAGTGCGGCCGCGAGGTGCTGCCGGTCGTCGAACGGCAGCACCGCGCCCGCCACGTACTGGCCGGTCTCGTGCCCCTTGCCGGCCACCACGATGACGTCCCCGGCGGCGGCCCGGCCGACCGCCTGCGCGATCGCGGCGGCGCGGTCCGGCTCGATGCTGACCTGGGCCCGGTCCTCGCGCGGCACGCTCAGCACCCCGTCGAACATCGCCGCGAGGATGGCCAGCGGGTCCTCAGAACGCGGGTTGTCGCTGGTGAGGATGGCCACGTCGGCGAGCAAGGCGGCCGCGGCGCCCATCATCGGGCGCTTGGCCTTATCCCGGTCTCCGCCGCAGCCGAGCACGATGATCAGGTTCCCGCGGGTGACCGGCCGCAGCGAGCGCAGCACCGCCTCCACCGCGCCCGGTTTGTGCGAGTAATCGACGAAGGCGGTCACGTCCAGGCCGGACGCAGGCACCCGCTCCAGCCGGCCGGGCACACCGGGGCAGGCAGCCACGCCCGCCACCGCGTCCTCCAGCCTGATGCCCGCCTCGACCAGCGCGACCAGCGCGCCGACCGCGTTGGCCACGTTGAACATCCCGGCCAGGCCGACCGATACGTCCGCCTCGACGCCGCCCGGCCCCACCAGCCGGAACGTGCTGCCGTCCGCGCCGGACCTGACGTCGGCCGCCCGCCAGTCCGCCGCCTCGGCGCCCGCGGCCGAGAACGTGGTCACCGGCACTCCCTGGGTCGGCGCGGAGGACGCGAGCCTGCGCCCGTGCCAGTCGTCGATGTTCACCACCCCGATCACCGGCGGGACGAACAGGGACGCCTTGGCCTGGAAGTAATCCTCGAGGTCGGCGTGGAAATCCAGGTGATCCTGGGACAAGTTGGTGAAGACCGCCACGTCGAAGTGGGTGCCCGCCACCCGGCCCAGGGTGAGCGCGTGGCTCGACACCTCCATCGCGGCGGCGGTCACCCCGCGCTCGACCATGACCGCGAACAGGGCCTGCAGGTCGGGCGCTTCCGGTGTGGTCAGCGAGCTGGTCAGCCGGTCCGTTCCGATCCGGATCTCCACCCCGCCGACCAGGCCGGTCTGGTGCCCGGCCGCGCGCAGGCCGGCCTCGAGCAGGTACGTACTCGTAGTCTTACCGCTGGTCCCGGTCACGCCGATGAGGCCAAGCTGGCTCGACGGGTCCCCGTACACCCAGCAGGCGATCTCGCCCAGCCTGGCCCGCGGATCGGCGAGCACGAACACGGGCACCCCGCTGGCCGCGGCCTTGGCCCGCCCGTCCTGGTCGGTCAGCACCGCGACCGCGCCCGCGGCCACCGCCTGGTCGCAGTGCACGGCACCGTGCCTGCTGGCTCCTGGCAGCGCCGCATACAGGTCGCCGGGTGAGACCGCCCGGGAGTCGAGCGTGACGCCGGACACGAAGCCAAGGTCGTTCGGCGGAAAAGAATGCGGGTCAAGCCGGACGCCGAGTAGCGAGCTAAGCGCGGACAGCGGGCGCTGGGCAGGATGCGCGGGACGGATCGCCACGGGGTGAGAGTACCTCCAATCATGGCGCGGTCAGGCGAACCTTCGCAGGTACGGCTCCGTCCGGCGGGATATCCAGCGTGGCGAGCGCGTCTTTCGCGACTTGGTAAAAGACCGGACCGGCCACCACGTCCCCGTAGTAGCCGCCCTTGCGCGGGTTCTGCACGTTGACCGCGATGACGAGCTGCGGGTTGTCGCCCGGCGCTATGCCAATGTAGCTCGATCCGTAGACGCACAGCGCGCACTTTCCGTTGGACTCCTGTGAGGTTCCGGTCTTGGCCGCTATCGCGTAGCCGGGGATGATCCCCCAGGGCTGGTCGCCCGCCTCGTCGATCGCGGGCACCTGCTGCAGGATCTGCAGCAGCTCGTGCGCGGTCTTGGCCTGGATGACCCGCTTAGACGGAGACGGTGCGGCCGGGGTGTACTTGCCTGCCGAGTTGGTCGTGCCCTCGACCAGGGTCGGCTGCACCCGGACGCCATTGTTGGCGATCGTCGCGTACACCTCGGCCATCTGGATCGCGGTCACGGCCACGCCCTGCCCGTACGACAGCGTGTACCGCGTGTCCGCATACCAGCTGGACGGCGCGGGCAGATCTCCGGCGGTCTCGCCGGGCAGCCCGATGCCGGTCGGCTGGCCGAAGCCGAACGCCCTCAGGTAGTCGTACTGCACCTGCGGGCTGACGTGGGCCACCACCTGCGACATGCCGACGTTGGAGGAATGCGCGATGATGCCCGCGATCGTGTACCGCTCCCCCGGTGCCCATTCGGCGTCGTGGATGACCTGGCCGCCCCGGACGATCTGGTACGGGATGTTGTAGGCGCTCATCGGCGTCTGGCCGCCGTGCTCGAAGGCGGCCGCGGCGGTGATCACCTTGGCGGTGGAGCCCGGCTGGAACTGAGCCTGCACCGCCAGGTTGGCGGTCTGACCGACGTTGGTGACGTTCGATGGGTCGTACGTCGGGTACTGCGCCATGGCCAGCACGTTCCCGGTGTGCGGCTGGATGATCACCACCGTGCAGTTGCTCGCCTTGGTCTTGGCCACCTGTTTCTGGCACGCCTGCTCGGCCGCGTACTGCAGCGCCGGGACGATGGTGAGCCGCAGGTCGCTGCCGTTGACCACCGGCTTGTCGTTGCTGGCAGCCAGCGGGATCTGCTGGCCGTCTGTGCCGGTCTGCACCTGCTCGCTACCTGACTGGCCGGCCAGCAGCGCGTTGTCCTCCTGCTCCAGGCCGGCCTGACCCGCCAGGACGCCGTTACCTGGGGTGCTGGTGAAGCCGATGATGTTGGCCGCGATGCTGCCGTCCGGGTAGGACCTGGCGTAGGTGGGAGTGCTCTGGTAGACGCCGGGCAGGCCCAAGGCGGTAATCTGACTGCTGACCTGCGCGGATACACCCTTGGCCAGCACTACGTAGTCCGTCGAGCTTGGATGCGTCAGGAGGGTGCGGATCGCGGTCGGCGTCATGCCGAGCGGGACGGCCAGCTCATCGGCCGCCCGCTGCTGAAGCGCCGCGGTGGTCAGCGTGGCGCTTGTCATCTGCGGCGGGTCGGCCCAGATCGTGTAGGTGGCCACCGTCATCGCCAGGACCTGGCCGTTCGCGCCGGTGATGCTGCCACGCAGCGCGGGCATCGCGATCGGCTTGACCCGTTCGGCCAGGGCCAGCTGGCGGTAGGTGCCCGACTCCATGCCCTGTAGCTGCACCAGGCGCCCGGCGAACAGCGAGAGCACGAAGATGATCGCGAGCAGGGTGACGCCGAGCCGCCTGTTCGGGTCGCCGCGAGGAACCAGGCGGTTTCTGGGCCGGGGCCTGGGCGGCCGGCCCGGGTCGGCGGGCCGGGCCGAGGACCGTTCACCCGTTCTTGGGGCCGAACGACCAGGGGCAGGCGCGCCAGGCCGGCCGCCCGCCGAGGGTGGCCTGCGCCGCGGGCCCGGACCCAGCGGCCCGGACCCGGCGGACCGGGCGGGTTTGGCGGCGGAGCGGCGAGGCGGCGGACGCCGGTCGTCCCGCCGGCCAGTCTGCGGACGGCGGGACGGGTCCTGAGGCGTCACGGGTTGTACCCCGGGACATGGATTTCCGCGTCGGACTTGGAAACCTTCCCGGTGACGATCTTTCCGTTCTTGAGGTCGATGAAGCGCAGGTCCGGGTTCTGCCGCATGCCCAGCCGCTGCGCCTCCTCAGCGATGACAGCCGGGTTGGCCGCTTGCGCCACCGCGCTGGTGAGGGTCTGTTCCTGCCGGGCCAGGCTGGCGTTCTGCTGCTGCAAGCTGGTGATCTGGAACGCCCCCTGCGCCAGCGTGGTGCTGATCACGAGCAGCGATACCAGCGCACCGCCGAGCAGCCCGACGAGCAGCAAGATAAAGGGCGCGCGGGGCGAGCGGCGCCGCGGCCTGGTGACCGGCCGCGGCGACCCGGTGACCGGCCCGGTGACCGGTCTGGTGACCGGTCTGGTGTGCCGGGGGGCTGTTATTCTCGGCGGGCGACCCCCCGGAACCGGTGCTAGCCCGGGGGGGCGACCCCCCGGAACCGCCCGATCACGGGGGGGCTGTTGGGTCCCCCGTACCCCCCGGGCCCCCCTACGGGGGGGCTGTTGGGTCCCCTCACGGGGCCCCCCGGCCCTTGGCGGCATCGTGTCTGTGGCCATGTCATTGCCCCCTCGGGGTCATGCTGCTTCCCTGATACGTTCCGCGGCCCGCAGCCGGACCGAGGCCGCGCGCGGGTTACTGCTGACTTCCTCGCTGTCTGGACGCTCCGCGCCCCTGGTGAGCAGGCGCAGCTCGGGTGCCGCGGCGCTCGCGGGGACCGGCAGGCCAGGCGGCGTCTGATCGGTGGACAGCCGGACAAGCTCCCGCTTGACGACGCGGTCCTCCAGGGAGTGGTAGGCCAGCACCACGACGCGGCCGCCCACCGCCAGCACGCCGAGGGCGGCAGGCAGCGCCCGGCGCAGCGTGCCGAGCTCGTCATTCACCTCGATCCGCAGCGCCTGGAAGGTGCGCTTGGCCGGGTTGCCGCCGGTGCGTCGCGTCGCCGCGGGAATCGCGTCCTTCACGATGGCGCTTAGCCGCTGGGTGGAAGTGATCGGGGCCCGGTCACGCTCGCGGGCCACCGCACCGGCGATCCGGTGAGCGAAACGTTCCTCGCCGTAGTCGCGCAGCACCCGGGCGAGCTCGGCGGGCGGGTAGCCGTTGATGACGTCAGCCGCGGTGAGGTCCCTGGTGCGGTCCATCCGCATGTCCAGCGGGGCGTCCTGGGCGTACGCAAAGCCGCGTGCGGGGTCATCGAGCTGCGGTGAGGACACGCCGAGGTCGAAGAGCAGGCCCATGGCGCGAGCCGGCCCGCTGCCCCGAGCCCCCGGCCCGCTGCCCCGGGCCCCCGGGGCGCCCGGGCCGCTCGGGTCCGGGTGCGGGACGGCGGTCAGGATCGCCGGGATCTCGTCGTACCTGGCGTGCACCAGCCGCACCCGGTCGGCGAAGGAGGCGAGCAGCTCGCGGGCCGCCTCGATCGCGGCGACGTCGGCGTCGATGCCGACAAGCAGCATGCCGGGACAGGCCTCGAGCAGGGCCCGGGCGTGTCCGGCCCGGCCCAGGGTGGCGTCCACAAGCACGGCGCCTTCGCCCGCCAGGGCGGGTGCGAGCAGGGCGGTGACACGACCGGCGAGCACAGGTACATGCTGGTCGCTGTCCACGTATCCCCCTCCCTGCCAGGCGGTTCTGCTGTGCTCTGCTCGGTCCTGCGGTCGCGCTCCGGGCTGGCGATCCCTCCGCCGGTCCCCATCTGCTGACGCCGGCTGGCACCGGGGAAGTGATGCCAGCAGGGAACGGCGGATGGGGACCGGCTACGGGAGCTACAGAATTCCCGGGAGCACCTCCTCGGCGGCTTCGGCGAACGAGTCCTCTTGCGCGGCGAGGTAGGTCTCCCACGCTTGTGTGTCCCAGATCTCCAGGCGGGTGTTCGCGCCGATCACCACGCAATCCCGCTGCAAGCCGGCGTAGGCGCGAAGCGCCGCCGGCACGGTGATCCGGCCCTGCTTGTCAGGAAGCTCATCGGAGGCGCTGGCGAAGAAGACCCGGCTGTAATCCCTGACCGACTTGGCCGTCACCGGCGCGGTGCGCAGCGCCTCGGTGATGCGGGCGAACTCCTCGTGCGGGAAGACGAACAGGCAGCGCTCCTGTCCCTTGGTGATCACCACTCCCCCAGCGAGCTCTTCTCGGTATTTCGCGGGCAGGAACAGCCGGCCCTTCTCGTCCAGCCGCGGAGCATGAGTACCGAGGAACAAGGCACCCACCTCCCGGCCGTTTATCCTCCACTACGCTCCACTGTACTCCACATCCCCCCACCGTCAACGGTTAAACCGTCGCTATCGCCGCGGCTTCCCCACTGAACCACCAGGTAGACGAGGTGGAGCGAAGTGGGGGAGACAGTGGGGCAAGGGTGCGGCTTTATTCGAGTGAGTGGCGGCTGAGCGGGCAGCGGCGGTGGTCATGGCGCGGGTGACGGTCCCTGGCGTCCACCGCAGAGCCCGGATCCACCACAATCTAAGGCCCCGCCGCCGCACCACGGGCCCGGCAGGTGCTGCCCCGTCACACGGGAACCGCGGGCCCCGGCGGGACTGCCCGGGGCACCGTCTCGCTGCCCCCTGGCCATCCCGGCTCCCGCGGCACCGGGACCCCGGCCCGGGACGGGCAGCTCCTTCCAAAAAAAGCCACACCCGTGGGGCAAAGTGGGGGATCAGGTCCCGCCGTGGCGGGACGAAGCCCGCCGGGGAGCCGGCGCCTGAACGGGCGCGGGCCGGCCTCGCACCGCGGCCGGGGGGCCTCGCACCGCGGCCGGGGGGCCTCGCACCGCGGCCGGGGCGGCCTACGGATTGTCCGGTATCTACGGCGATGCCATGGTTTGACGGAGAACCTTCGCCAGCGTCGCGCGTTCGGCGGAGAAAGACGTACTGTAGCGGTACGGCGGCTTGCAGGGGCATATGGTGACGGCCTGCCCGGCTGGCCGGTTAGTGCGCGCTCGTGCCTTCGAGGAGGCCATGTGGTACTGGATACCGGAAGGCAGACGGGGAGCCCGATCGATGATCTAGTGCCGGCCGCTCGCAGGATCGGCAAGGCCATCGAGTCGGTGATCGAGGGCAAGCGGGACGCTATCCAGCTCACCTTGGCCGTGCTGCTGGCCGAAGGGCATCTGCTCATCGAGGACGTGCCGGGCGTCGGCAAGACGATGCTGGCCAAGGCCCTGGCCAAGGCCATCGACGGCACCGTGCGGCGAGTCCAGTTCACGCCGGACCTGCTGCCGAGCGACATCACCGGGGTCAGCGCCTACAACCAGGAAAGGCGCGATTTCGAGTTCAAGCCAGGACCGGTGTTCGCCAACATCGTGCTGGGCGACGAGATCAACCGGGCCTCTCCCAAGACTCAGTCCGCGCTGCTCGAATGCATGGAAGAGCGTCAGGTCACCGTCGACGGCACGACGTATGTGCTGCAGGAACCGTTCATGGTGATCGCCACCCAGAACCCGGTGGAGATGGAAGGTACCTATCCGCTGCCCGAGGCGCAGCGAGACCGGTTCACCGCACGCATCTCGCTGGGCTACCCGCTCCCCGCCGCCGAGCGGGAGATGCTCGACAACCACGGCTCCTCCTCGCCCCTTAACCAGCTCACTCCGGTCGCGCGGGCGAGCGACGTGCAGGAGCTTGTCATCGCGGTCCGCGGGGTCCTGGTGTCGGATCAGGTCAAGGACTACATCATCAGCCTGGCCAACGCGACGAGGAACTCGCCCGAGCTGCGCCTCGGCGCGTCGCCGCGGGCCACGCTGCACCTGCTGCGGGCCAGCCGGGCCTGGGCCGCACTGGACGGCCGGGATTACGTCATCCCCGACGACGTGCAGCGGCTGGCCCGGCCGGTGCTGGCGCACCGGCTGCTGCCCACGGCCGAAGCCATTGTCGAGCGGCACCTGCCCGAGCAAGTCGTGGACAGGATCGTCACGCAGTTGCCCCTGCCCAGGCGCTGAGCCAGGTGGACGGCTCCAGGCCGAACCGGTAAGGAGGGCCATGCGAGCGCTATTCAGCTCGCTGACCACGAGGGGCAGGTCGTTCATGGCCGCGGGCGGCGCGGCCATGGTGTGCGGCCTGGCGATACCTGAACCCGATCTGGTCCGGGTGGGCGCGCTGCTCGTCATCTTGCCGCTGGTGTCCGGGCTGACCGCGCGCAGATCTCGTTACCGCCTGTCGTGCAGCCGCAGGCTCGACCCGCCGCGAGTGCCCGCCGGACAGCTCACCGTGGTGACGGTGCGGGTGGAGAACGTCTCGCGGTTGCGCACGAGCGTGCTGCTGGCCGAGGATGTCGCGCCGTACTCGCTCGGAACCAGGGCGCGGTTCGTGCTTGACGAGATCGAGCCGAGCGGACACCGGGAGCTCAGCTACCAGATCCGGTCCGATACCCGGGGCAAGTTCACCATCGGCCCGCTGCGGGTCCGGGTCGCCGACGCGTTCGGGCTGGTGGAGATCAACCGCTCGTTCAGCACGACCAGCACGCTCGTGGTGACGCCGAGAATCGTCCCGCTCCCCCGGGCGTCAGCCGCGAGCAGCTGGCTCGGCGAAGGCGACGGGGGGATGCGGACCATATCGGCCATCGGCGAGGACGACGCGGCGCCACGGCTGTACCAGGACGGCGACGGGCTGCGCCGGGTGCACTGGAAATCGACGGCGAGGTACGGCGAGCTGATGGTCCGGCGCGAGGAACACCAGTGGCGCAATAGCGCCTCGGTCTTCCTCGACACCCGCCGCTGCGCGCATTCGGGCCGCGGGCCCTCCGCGACGTTCGAGTTCGCCGTCAGCGCGGCCGCCTCGATCGGCGCGCACCTGTCCGGGGAAGGGTTCCGGGCCAGGCTCATCACCGAGGACGGCGAGATCGCTCCCCGCGGGACCTTCCAGGACACCCTGCTCGACATGCTCGCGGTGATCAGCCCATCGGGCCGCGCCAGCATCCGGTCCGGTACGTCGGCACTGGCCAGCGCGGGCGGCCAGCTGATCGCGGTAGTCGGGCGGCTTTCCTACGACGACGCCAGCCAGCTGGCCGCGAGCAGGCGCGGGAACGCGCCGGCGATGGCCCTGCTGCTTGGGGTCTCCGCGTGGGAGGCGGATACGGTCCCCGATGACACCGCGCAGACCGCGGAGATCCTGGCCGCCGCGGGCTGGCGGGTCGCCACGGTGACCGCGAGCACGCCGCTGGCCGCGGCCTGGCAGCAGTTGCACCGGCCCGCCGACCGGCCGCTGCCGGTGAGGGGTTTTGACGGGGGTCTTGGGCATTCTGAGGATCTTCGTGGGGGTCTCGAGGGCCGTGGAGGTGAGTCCAGGTGACACTGAACCGCCGGATGACCGTGACCGCCGCCGTCGCGGTGGTACTGACGTCGACCGTCTTGTACCCGGTGTTCACCAACTCGGTATGGTTCGCCGCCTCGATGGGCGCGGTTCTCGTCGTCACCGCGACCGGCGCGCTGACCAGGCTGCGCACCCTGCCGGTGCTCGTCTGCCTTCTCGCCAGCGTGATCGGCCTGGTGCTCTACCTCAACCTGGTCTTCGAGGCCCGCCATTCGCTGCTGCTCGTGATACCCACGCCGACCTCGATCAGCCGCCTGGCGGACCTGGTAGGAACCGGGATAAGCGATTCCAGAAGGTACGCGCCGCCGGTGCCGAACCTGCCCGGCCTGCTGTTCCTGACCGAGGCCGGGGTGGGCATCACGGCGGTGGCGACCGACCTGATCGCCGTCCGGCTGCGGTCGACCGCGCTGGCCGGGCTGCCGCTGCTCGTGCTGTTCACCGTGCCGGTGATGGTGAACGCGCCGCACAGCCAGCTGGCCACCGGGCTGGTCTTCTGCCTGGCCGGGGCCGGGTACCTGGCCATGCTGAGCGCGGACGGGCGGGAACGGATCAGGGTCTGGGGACGGCTGGTATCACTGTGGCGTACCGGCTCACAACAGGACGTCGCGGTGGGCCAGGCCGGCCCCGGCTCGCATCAGGCCGGCGCGAACGGGGCGGGCGTACCCGGGGCCGGGGTGACCGAGGCCCGCGGCTCGCGGGTGCGCGGGCCCGGGCTTGGGCCGGACACCCGGCCGCTGGCCGCGGCCGGCCGGCGAGTCGGGCTCGCGTCGATCGTGCTGGCACTTTGCGCCCCGCTGCTTGTGCCGGGCCTGCACCCGAGCAAGGTCTTCACCTCCGGGCCTGGCATCGGCGGGACCGGCGGCGGGACGGGGTCGCTGTCGCTGCCGAGCGCCTTGTCGCAAACCGTCAGGGAACTGCAGGAAAAGCAGCCGAGCGAGGTCTTTACCTACACGACCGACGCGTCGGTGAGCGTGGAGAGCGACGACGCGCAGTACTTCAGGCAGTACGTGTTCGACACCCTGGCTGACGGCGCGGGCTGGCAGGTGACCAACTACGACGCCGGAGCCGAGCCGTTGAGCGCGATGCCCGGACCGCAGGGGCTCTCGAACTCCGCGGTGCCGCAGGTGGTGCGGACGACCGTCACCGCAGCCAGGAGCTTTTCCTCACAGCCGACCTTCCTGCCGCTGATCTACCCGGTGACTTCTCTCGACGTGAAGGGAAAGTGGCTGGCTGACCAGGATCTCATGGTGTACTCAACCGACAGTTCCATCGCCGGCCAGAGCTACACAGAGAACAGCCTCAATGTCGACCCGTCCACGGGACAGCTCCAGCAACTAGGCAAGCTGGCGAACACGGCAGGCCTTGGACCGGACCTGGCCCTGCCCGCCTCCTACAAGACGCAGGCCCTGACGAAGCTGGCGGAGAACCACGTCAGCGGCCAGACCAGCGAGATCGGCGAGGTAAACGCGCTGGCCAGCTGGCTCTCGGGAACGCAGTTCAATTACACCCTGGCCGGGCCGGTGTTCGACACCGCGGACGGCCTGTTGTCGTTCCTGACGAAAAACAGGAACGGCTACTGCGTCCAGTCCGCGTACGCGATGACCGTGCTCACCCGCCTGCTGGGTATCCCGGCGAGGTTTGTCGTCGGCTACACGGCCGGCATCCAGATCAAGGGCAGCGAGTACAAGGTCATGACCACCGACGCGCATGCGTGGACAGAGGTGTACTTCCCGACCTTCGGCTGGCTCCGGTTCGAACCCACGCCCAGCGGCCAGGGCACCGCGCGCGCCCCGAACTACATGACCACCGCGTCGGGCACCGGTCATATCTTCACCGGTGGTGTCCCGATCATCTCGGCCAGCGCGGCGCCCGGCCCGCAAAATTCGAGTCAGGCTCACCAGCTGTTCGGCCGGGGTCATGTCCAGCAGGGCGCCTCGGGGCCGGCCAACACCTTGTCCGGCAAGCCGGCCGGGACACCGTGGGCGGCGATCGCGCTGGCCATTATCGCGGCGATCGCATTGGCCTGCGGGGTCATCGCGATGGTCGCTCCGCCCGCGCAGCGCGCCGCGTCTGTCTCCGTCAGCCCGGGCCGGCGGCGCAGGCCGGTGAGCGCCACCTCGGCGGCGTTGGTCACAGTGGCCGCGGCGCTGATCGCGCTGGCCCTGTACCGGCTGCTCTCCAGCACCTCCGGGCTTCGCCTCGGCGCGGGCTGGGCCACGGTCGGCATCACCTTCGGCGTGGCCGCCGCGGTGGCGTTGATCACGCCCGCGGTGACCCGGCTGGTGCTCAGGCGCTGGCGCTGGATGCGCGCCGACGACGACGCGAGCCGGGCCCATATCGCCTGGCGTGAGTTCCGTGACGACCTCACCGACTTCGGCGTGGGCGGCCGGGCCAGCGAGCCGCCGCGGACGCTGGCCGGGCGGGTGACGGCCGGGCTGCCCGAACCGGTCGGCGACGCGATCCGCAGGCTCGCGCTGGCCGAAGAACGGGCCACCTACGCGGCGCGGCCGTCCGCATCGGAGCATCTGCGGCGTGACGGCAGCGCGGCGCGGCGCGGCCTGGCGGCCTCCGCCGGGCGTGGTGCCCGCTGGCGGGCCAGGATCTTCCCCGCCTCCCTGGTGACCACCCTCGCCGATGCGGCTGCCTCAGTTCCTGACTCCCTGGCCACCAGGCTGTCCCCCCGCCGCCATCCGCAGCCGACAGGTCGAGGATGAAGGTGACCGGGCCGTCGTCGAGCAGGCCAGCCTTCACGCCAGGCCGACCGCAGCCCTACATCCTGCGGTCACCCTCCTGACGCCGCTTCCAGCGTTCTTCCATCCGCTCCATCAGCCGGGCCCGCCTGGTCGACCCCGCGCGGCTGGGGGCGCCGGGGCCGACAGACTTGAGCTTGCGGCGCGCGGGCCGGACCTTCGCCGCATGCCGCCGCCAGGTGACCAGCGCCCACACCAGCGAAAGCAACACGATCGCCGACCCGGCCGCGTCAAGGTACACGCGATGGGTCACTATCCCCGCCGCGATCAGCCCGGCGCCGATCAGCACACCGATGAAGGCCTGCACCAGTTTGCGCTTATAGTGCACCCGCGGATCGCTGGAGCGTACCAGGCGCCCAAACTTCGGGTCCTCCCGGTAGAGCGCTTGCTCGATCTGCTCCAGCTGGCGCTGCTCGTGTTCAGAGAGCGGCACGACGCCTCCCATTAAAACCTTGCGCCCGGCACGTGTGCGGTGACCGGTTCACCTCACATACCCGGTTCAATTTCCAGAATACGAGCGTTGACACGCACCTTGGAAGGGCGCATCCCCTACCTGGTCAGAAAGCTTCCTCCGGCGGGCGGTCCGGCGGGCGGTCCGGGTCCGCCACCAAGGCGGCCGGACGGACCGCGGTTGACCCGAATCGCCTGGCGATCTTGTCGACCGCCTGCTCCGCTTCTCGCCAGCCGACAGGCCGATCATCGAACGTCAGCTGGGCATTTGCGCCGGTCACAGGCACCAGACCCGACACCCGGACGCCGACCAGGCGAAGCTGCGCAGCGCGGTCGAGACCGGCCGACTCATAGAGTGAGCACGCTGTGGCATAAATCTCATGCGTGACATCAGTGGGGTAAGCAAGCGTCCGGGACCTGGTCATCGTCTTGAAACTGGCGAGCCGGATCTTAACCGAAACCGTCCGCGCCACGCACCCGCTGGCCCGCAGGCTGTGCGCGGTCCGCCCGGATAGCTTGAGCAGTTCGCGCCTGATCCGTTCCGGGTCGTCGATATCGGCGGCAAACGTCTCCTCGGCCCCGATGCTCTTCTCGGCGACGTGGGGCGTGACCCGGCGCGCGTCCCGCCCCCACGCCAGCGCGGCTAGGTGCGATCCTTGCGCCACGCCGAGTTCGTGCTGCAAGGAGGCCAGCGGGGTGTGGGCGATGTCTCCCACGGTGCGGAGCCCCAGCCGGGATAGGGTTTCCCCGGTGCGCGCCCCGACACCCCACAGCGCGGCGACCGGCAGCGGGTGCAGGAAATCGAGCACCCCGTCGCGCGGGACCACCAGCATCCCGTCCGGCTTGCAGCGGGCGGAGGCGATCTTGGCTATGAACTTGCTCGGCGCGACGCCGACCGAACAGGTGATGCCCTGCTGCGTGGCGACCTGGGCCCGGATGTGCCTGGCGATCCCGACGGGTGCGCCCAGGCGCCGGAACGCGCCGGCGACATCGAGAAAGGCCTCGTCGAGCGCCAGTGGCTCCACCTCAGGCGTGACCGCGCCGAAGATGGCCATGACTTCTTTGGACACGGCGGCGTACACCCGGTGCCTGGGGGCGACGAACACTGCCCGCGGGCACATCCGCTGAGCCTGGCTGACCGGCATCGCCGAGCGCACCCCGAACGCCCGGGCCTGGTACGAGGCAGACAGCACCACGCCGCGGCCACCGGTCCCGCCCACCACCACCGGCCGGCCCGCGAGCTCGGGCCGGTCCCTGATCTCGACGCTGGCGTAAAAGGCGTCCATGTCGACATGCAGGATGCGACAACCCGTGTCGTCGGGCCCGCTGCCGCCGGGTCCCCTTCGGCCTGAGTCGTCAGCGCTCGCGCCCATGGCGGTCAGCGGTGGCCGAGCACGTGCAGCTGAGCGGCGATGTCCCGCAGCGGCGGGGTGGCCGCGGCGGCCTCCTCGAGCGCCCGCAGCGCCTCAGCCGCGCCGGCGTCGCCGTCGAGCAGCACCCCAGGCACAAGGCCGCCGAAGATACGCAGCCCATGCGCCTGTCCGGCGCGCAACCCGGCTCCCTCGATCAGCGCGGTCAGCGCGGGCAGCGTGAACCGCCGGGGCGGGCCGGCGGCGGCGTCGGAACCGAGCAACTGCCTGGCTTCGGCGAATCGGCCGGCCAGCGCCTGGTGCAGCACCGCGGCCACCGCGTTGGATGCCAGCACGCTGACGGTGGCGGACGGCCGCAGGACCGCGGCGATCGCGGTCATCGCGTCGGTCGGCGAGTCCACGTACTCGAGCACGTTATGGCAGATGACCAGGTCGGCTGCCTTGGTTCCCGCCACGGTGTCCAGGCTGGCCGCGTCCCCCTGGACCGCGGTCAGCCGCGCGCCCGCCTCGGCGGCCCGCCGCTGCGCCGCCGCGAGGGCGTCCGGGCTCGGGTCGACCACGGTGACGTTGTGCCCCAGGGTCGCGAACCGCACCGCCAGACCGCCGGTGCCGCCGCCCACGTCGACGATGTCCAGCGCCTGCCTGCCGGTATCTGCCGCCTGGGCAGACACCACGTCGCGCAGGACATCCCAGATCAGTGAGGTGCGCACCCCGTCACGCCGGAAATCTGCCGCCACGCCAGCCTCCTTATCCTCCCGTCCAATGTAGTGCGGCCACCGACATTCCGCTGGCCTGGGTATGGCTACTTTCCGTTAACCACTGCTAACCGTTTGAACTGACCCGGCCCGCGTTACGTTCTATGGCCGTGCGGAACTCCCAGATTCTTCTTTACGCCACCTGGCGGCAATTCCAGCGCGGCTGCTGCCAGCCCCCGTATGCTCATCGCCATGGCTGAGCACCTCGAGTTGCCCCGCCCCTGGCGGCTGATGCTGACCGCTGGATGGAACCTGGCCGAATCCCTCGGGCTCCCCGTAGCCGGCTATTTCGCCGGCGCGCAGCTGGGCGGCCGGAACGCCGGCATGGTAGCCGCGACCGCGGTGGTCTGGCTCACCGTCATCGGCCGCAAGGTGGTGACCCACAGCGTCCCCGGGCTGCTCACGATCTCGGCCCTTGTGCTCACCCTGCAGACGGCCGTGGTGATCGCCACCGGCAGCATGCTGTTCTTCCTGCTCCAGTTCCCGCTGGCCAACCTGGGCTTGTGCGTGCTGTTCGCCAGAACCGCCCCCACCCGCAAGCCGCTGGTGGCCCAGCTCGCCGCCGAGGTCGTGGCCCTCCGCCAGCCATCGGCCCACCACCCGGGACTGCACAGGTTCTTCCAGGGCGCGACCTGGCTGTGGGCCGGCATCTTCGCGGTGTCGACGGTAGGCCTGGCGGTGCCGCTGGCCTTCGCGCCGGTCAAGGTGTTCCTGCTGCTCACCACGGCCGTCACTATCGGCGGCACGGTGGCGGGTATCGGCCTGTCCGCCTTCTGGTTCTTCCGCGTCCTGCATCGCTTCGGCTTGCGGGTACGCTTCGCCCAGCCGCAGCCCTAGGGCGCAGGCGGCGAGACCGGCAGGGACGGCTTGAGTTCGGCGATCCTGGCTAGCAGGCCGTTCACGAACGCGGGCGAGGCGTCAGTCGACAGGTCTGCGGCCAGCAAGACCGCCTCGCTTATGACGACGCCGTCGGGCACGTCCGGGGCCCAGAGCAGCTCGAACACGCCGATCCGCAGCACGCTCCTGTCCACCGCGGGCATCCGGTCCAGGGTCCAGTCCTCGGCGTGGGAGGAGATCAGCTCGTCGATCTGATCCTTGTGCACGGCGACGCCGCGGACCAGGTCCGCGGCGTAGCCGGATACCGGCGGGTCGGCCAGCGTGATGCGCTCGGCGAGCAGCTCGAGGACGGCCAAGCCACGCAGCTCAGCCTCGAACAGCACGTCGAGCGCGCGCTTGCGCGCCTTGCTACGCGCGGACATGACGAGCCAGCGGGAAGGCGATCCCCATCAGGCCCGGCCGAGGTACTGGCCGGTCCTCGTGTCGACCTTGATCTTCTCCCCCGTCGAGATGAACAGCGGCACCTGGATGGTGGCGCCGGTCTCGAGCGTGGCCGGCTTGGTGCCGCCGGTCGAGCGGTCGCCCTGGATGCCTGGGTCGGTCTGGCTGATGGTGAGCTCGACCGCGGCGGGGAGGTCCACGTACAGCGGCGTGCCGTCATTGAAGGCCACGGTGACCATCTGCTCTTCGAGCAGGTAATTCGACGCCTCCCCCACCACCGAGGCGGGAACGTGCGGCTGGTCGTAGTCCTGCGTGTCCATGAAGACGAAATCCCCGCCCTCGCGGTACAGGTACTGCATCTCCCGCCGGTCGACGCTGGCCACGTCGACCTTGACGCCGGCGTTGAAGGTCCGGTCGACGACCTTGCCCGACATGATGTTCTTCATCTTGGTGCGCACGAAGGCGCCGCCCTTGCCTGGCTTGACGTGCTGGAACTCCACGACGGTCCAGAGCTGGCCGTCCAGGTTCAGCGTCATGCCGTTCTTCAGGTCGTTCGTGGTGGCCACGTTTGCGTCTCCAGGTTAAAGGACGAGAAGTTCTCTCGTAGTAGTCGTGAGGAGGCCCGTCCCGCCGGCCCCCACGACAAGAACGTCCTCGATCCGGACACCGCCCCTGCCGGGCAGGTAAACACCAGGCTCGACGGTGACCGGGACCCGGCTGGCAAGCTTACCCGTTCTGGAGTACCCGATCGCCGGGGCCTCGTGCACCTCGAGCCCGATGCCGTGCCCGAGGCCATGGACGAAGTGCTCCCCGTGCCCGGCGTCGCGGATCAGGTCGCGGGCGGCCGCGTCGACATCCCCCACGTCGGCGTCCGGCCGGGCCGCGTCGATGCCGGCCCGCTGCGCGGCCGCGACCAGCTCGTAGATCTCCCGCTGCCAGCCCGCGGGCGGCCCGAGCGCGACGGTCCTGGTCATGTCCGCGTGGTATCCGCCATACCGCGCGCCGAAGTCCATGGTGATCAGGTCACCGCGACGCATCGGCCGGTCCGCCGGAACGTGATGCGGCACCGCGCCGTTCGGCCCGCTGGCCACGATGGTGTCGAAGGCCGCCCCCTCCGCACCGAGCTCGGTCATCCGCCGGTCCAGCGCCGCAGCCAGCTGACGTTCGGTCAGACCTGGCCTGATCAGCGCGAACACGTCCGCGATGGCCTGGCTGCTGATCCGGCACGCGGTGGCGAGCAACTCAAGCTCGGACGGATCCTTGACCATCCGGAGCTCTTCAATTTTCCGGCCGAACGGAACTGCGTTCACGCCCGGCGCCTTGGCCAGGAGTTCCGCGTGGCGCTCGACGGTCATCTCGTGGGCCTCGAAGGCCACGGTCCGCCAGCCGAGGCTGGTCAGCTGGTCGGCCAGCCTCGGTTCGATGAACCGCTCGACGATCAGCTCGAGATCGGCGCAGTCTCGCTGGGCCGCCGGCGCGTACCTGGCGTCGGTGGCCAGGATCCCGGCTCCGCTGGCCGGCAGCAGCAACGCGGCGTTGGAGCTGGCCAGGCCGGTGAGGTAGCGGACGTTCTGAGCCGAGGTGATCAGCGCCGCGTCGGCGGCGATCTCGGCTATCTTCTGCTGCGCCCGGCCCCGGCGAGCGGCGTGAATCTCACCCATGCCCGAACTCTACGGCGGTTAGCCCGCCAGGGCGCGGATCTGCTCGATCAGGGCGACGCGGGCCTCGTGGGTAGGCGCGAGCGGGTTGACGAGCAGGGTGGTCGCGCCGGCCTCGCGGTAGGCGGCCACCCGTTCCCGCACCCAGGACTCCGGGCCTACCAGAGAGGTCCGCTCCACCAGGTCGGCGGGCACCAGAGCCGCGGCCTCGTCCTTGCGGCCGTCCAGGTAGGCGTCCTGGATCGCCTTGGCCTCGGCCTCGTAGCCGAACCGCCGGGCCAGGTCGTTGTAGAAATTCCGGCCGCGCGCGCCCATCCCGCCGATGTACAGAGCCAGCTCGGGCCGACTGCGATCACGCAGTCCGGCCACGTCCTCGCCGATCGCCAGCGGCGCGCTCGCGATCACGTCGAGCGGGCCGAGCGAGGGCTCGCGCTTGGCCTGGCCCTCGGCTATCGCGCTACCCCACACCTCGGCCGCCCGCTCCGGCAGGTAGAAGATCGGCTCCCAGGCCTCGGCCAGCTCGGCGGCGAGGGCCACGTTCTTCGGGCCGATGGCGGCCAGGGCGATCGGGATGCGCTCGCGGACCGGGTGGTTGATCAGCTTGAGCGGCTTACCCAACCCGGTACCTCCCGGCAGCGGGAGCTCGTAGTACCGGCCGTGGTACTCCAGCCGCTCCCGGCGCCAGACCATCCGGCAGATCTCGATGACCTCGCGGGCCCGGCCGACCGGCGCGTCGTACGGCACACCATGCCAGCCCTCGATCACCTGCGGGCCTGACGCGCCCAGGCCGAGGGTGAACCGCCCGCCTGAGACGTAGTCCAGGCCGGCCGCCGTCATCGCGGTCAGCGCGGGGGTACGCGAGTACAGCTGGAAGATCCCTGAGGCGATCTGCAGCCGCTCGGTCCGGGCCGCGATGAAGCCGAGCTGGCTCACCGCGTCGTAGCTGTACGCCTCGGGGACGAACACGATGTCGAGCCCGGCCCGCTCGTAGTCGGCTAGCTCCTGCACGGTCTCGGCGAAACCGCCCGCGTAGCTCAGGTGCATTCCTATCCGCATGCGATCTGCCTTTCCTGTCGGGCCCGGGCGCTAACCAATTTCAGCTTTCCTGCAGACTAACCGCAACATACTCTGATTGCCGCAGGTCATCCTCATCAGCATGAGGAAAGCCGCGCCGCGGAGACGCCACGCATGACGGGCGATCCGGCCGGTGAAGCCCCGGCAAGTTCGCTGCTGCTGGCCGACGGCAGCCAGCAGCGGCCAATATCACGCGAGTGCCTCGTCGAGGTCACCGTGCCGGTCTACAACGAGCAAAAAATCCTGGCGCACAACATTCGCCGGCTGCACTCGTACCTGACCGGCAACCTTCCCTTTCATTTCGTCATCACCATCGCCGACAACGCGAGCACCGACGGCACCTGCACCGTGGCGCGGCAGTTGAGCGCCGAACTTCCCCAGGTCAGGACGGTACATCTGGACCGCAAGGGGCGCGGACTCGCGCTCCGCCATGTCTGGAGCCACAGCGACGCCGACATCGTGGCCTACATGGACGCCGACATGTCCACTCACCTGGACGCGTTCCTCCCGCTCATCGCGCCGCTGCTGTCCGGGCACAGTGACCTGGCCACCGGCAGCCGCCTGGCGCACGGCGCCACGGTGGTGCGCAGCCCCAAACGCGAGATCATTTCGCGCTTGTACAACCTGCTGCTGCGTACCGTTCTTTCTGCCCGGTTCGGCGACGCCCAGTGCGGGTTCAAGGCCGGCCGTGCTGAGGTCATCAGGGCGCTGCTTCCCGAGATCAAAGACAATGCCTGGTTTTTCGATACCGAACTTCTGATCCTGGCCCAGCGCAAGGGCCTTCGCATCTACCAAGTTCCGGTGGCCTGGACCGAAGGCCCCGACAGTAAAGTGGACATCGCCGAGACGGCACTGGCCGACCTGAGGGGCGTGGCGCGGCTCCGCTTTGCCTCCCTCGGCAAGCGCGGGGTCAGCAAGCACAGCCCAGGTTCAGCTCTACCGCACCCGTCGGCGCCAGCCAAAATCAATGCCCCGGAGCAGCCTCGATGACCACTCAGCTGACCACGACCGGCCCGGCCGCCGAGCCTGAGCGGCCGGCCCGCGGCCGGCTCAAGCGGTTGGTGCTCGGCCGCCCGTCCGATCCGCGCTTGGCGCGGCCGGCCTTGTGGGCGATTCTCGTCCTGGCCGCCGTTCTTTACTCGTGGGACCTGTCCCGCAACGGCGACGCGAACGCGTTCTACGCGGCCGCGGTCCTGTCCGGGACGGAAAGCTGGAAGGCGTTCTTTTACGGTTCGCTGGATTCGGCCTCGTTCATCACGGTCGATAAGCCCCCCTTCGCGTTCTGGATCATGGGCATCTCCGCGCGCATCTTCGGATTCAACAGCTGGAGCCTGCTCCTGCCCCAGGCGGCCGAAGGCGTCGCAGCGGTCGCCGTCGTGTACGCGGCCGTGCGGCGCAGCGTCGCCAGCCTGACCGGCGAGCGCGGGGCGCACGTGGCCGGCCTGATCGCCGCGCTCGCCCTCACCCTGACCCCGATGGTGGTGGCGATCGACCGGGACAACAATCCCGACACGATGCTGACGCTGCTGCTGGCCGTGGGGGCCTGGGCGCTGCTTGAGTCGTTGCGGGCCGGACGGAACGGGCCGGACGGGCGGGCCGGCCTGGGGCATCCACTGCTCTGGCTGATAGTGAGCGCGGTCGCGTTCGGGCTTGCGTTTAACACGAAGATGCTCGAGGGGTTCATCGCGCTGCCCGCGCTGCCGATCGTGTACCTGATCGCTGCCCGGGCCCGGCTGCGCACGCGGATCGCGCGGCTGTCGGTGGCAGGCGGGGTGCTGGCCGTGATCACGCTATCCTGGATGACCGTCGTCGACCTCATCCCCAAGACGAGCCGTCCCTACGTCGGCAGCAGCTCCAACAACACCGTCTGGAACCTTGCCGTCGGCTATAACGGCTTCGGCCGGATTACCGGCGGCGGTGCCGGAGGTTTCGGGGGTTCGGGGGCCGGTGCCCGGACGGGCGGCTTCGGCACGGGGGGCGCGGGCTTCAGCGACCTCGCGCACCGGGCCGGGGCGGCCGGAGGGGCGGGCGGGGGGGCGGGCGGTTTTGGCGGCCAGGCGGGCATCGGGCGGATGTTCGCCTCGACGCTCGGCGGCCAGATCTCCTGGCTCATCCCGTTCGCCGTCATCGCGCTGCTCGGGACCTTCATCCTCATCGGACGGCGGCCGAGGACCGATCTCGCGCGGGCCAGCGTGCTGGTGTGGGGCGCCTGGTTCGTCCTGGAATTCGTGGTGCTCAGCTTCCAGCAGGGCACTCAGCACCCCTACTACAGCAGCGCGATGGCGCCCCCGATAGCCGCGCTGACCGGCATCGGCGTGGTGGCCTTCTACCAGGCTTACCGACGGGGGGGCTGGTGGAGCCTGGTGCTGCCGGTAGCCATCGCCATCACCGGCGGGTGGGCCTTCGTGCTGCTGCGCCGGACTCCGGGCTGGAACCCGTGGCTGTCCTGGACGGTGGCGGGAGCCACGATCGTAACGGTGCTCGCGCTGGCCTATGGCTGGCTGCGGGGCAGGCGCTCGGCGGGCGGACCGCGCCTGTTCCTGGCGGGCAGGCACCGGCGCCTGCTCGCGGTGGCCGCGGTGGCGGGCCTGATCGCGGTGCTCGCGGGGCCCGCCGCTTACGCGCTGACACCGCTCTCGGAGACGATCGCAGGCAGCAACCCGCTGGCCGGGCCGACAGCAGGCGGCGGCCTCGGCGGCTTCACGGGCGGCGCGGCCAGGGGTGGCCTGACGGGATTCGGCGGTCCCGTATCTACCCCCGCCGACGGCAGCACGGGCGGATACGGGACCGGGGGCCGGGCCAGGGCCGACGGGCGGGCCGGGACCGGGCGGGCCGGGACCGGGCGGGCGGGGACCGGGCGGGCGGGGACCGCGGGCGGGCTCGGCGGGACGGCCAGCAAGCAGATGATCGCTTACCTGGAGGCTCACAGGGACGGCGCGACATGGCTCGTCGCGGTGCAGGGATCGTCGGCGGCCGCGTCGATCATCCTGGCGACCGGCGGCATACCGGTGATGGCCATGGGCGGGTTCCGGGGCACCGATGCGGCGCCGACCCTGGCCCAGTTCCAGCAGTACGTCAAGCAGGGCAAGGTGCACTATGTGCTGACCGGAGGTTCTGGGGTCCGGGGCGGCTTGGGCGCAGGAGGCGGCGGCACGGTCGCCTCGGTCACGCCGTGGGTGGAGCAAAACTGCACGTCGGTGCCTGTGTCCGCTTATGAAGGCGCGACCAGCGGGTCGACGGCCGCCGACCTGTATCACTGCAGATGAGCCCCGGTGCGATCAGGAGCAGTCGGGGCACGCACCACGGACCCGTTCGGCCCTAAATCGAGGACAGTGCTACGGCCCCTCCCAGGGGGTCATGCCAGGACTTGAAGAAGCCCCTCGCCTGGGCTGTTTCATGATCATGGCCACAAACGGGCACATAATGCCCAAAACTGGCCACGATCATGATTAAAGGCCCAAATTTGGCACCACGGGGCCCTTAAGGGCACGGATTGGGCCGGGGGTAGGGCGCCCGGCCGCCGACGGCGGGGACGCGGGCGAGCATAGCGATAATGTCGCCGCTGACCGTCTCGGGGTGACGGTCGTCGGTACCGACGGTGAGCGTCGCGAGCCGGGCGTAGACGCCCCGGCGGCGCTCGTAGACCGCGCCCAGGTCCGGCCGGGCCAGCATCGGGCGGCCCCTGTCGTGGCCCAGCCGCCGCAGCGCCTGGTCGTATCCGACCTGGAGGTAGACGACCTGGACCGCGGGGCCGACGCCGAGCCTGTCCTGGGTGCGCGGATGCTCAGCGGCGCCGCCGCCCAGCGCGATGATCATCTCCGGGCCGTCAAGCAAGCCCGCGATCACCTGATGTTCAAGGGCGCGGAAGGCCGGCTCGCCGTCCTCGGCGAAGAGCTGCGGGATCGGGCGGCCCGCCTGCTGCTCGATCACCTGGTCGCTGTCGGCAAACGGCAGTTCGAGCCGGGCGGCGAGCAGGGTCCCGATCGTGGTCTTGCCCGCCCCCATGAAGCCGATGAGAACGATCATGGGTCGAGCGGCCGGGCCCGACCCGGCAGGTCCGGGGTGGCTGGATCGGCCGGCTCGGCCGGCTCGGCGGGCTCGGCGGGCTCGGCGGGCTCGGGCAGGCCTGGCTCGGGCGTGCCCGAGCCGGTGTCGTCTTCGGCGGCCAGCCCGGCGATCGCCTGCAGCGCCAGCTGGTAGGAGACCAGGCCGAACCCGGCCACCGTCCCGTCCGCCACCGCGGCCACCACCGAGGTGTGCCGGAACTCCTCGCGCGCCGCCGGGTTGGAGATGTGCACCTCCACCAGCGGGGCGGTCCGCATGGCCAGGGCGTCGCGGAGCGCGTAGGAATAGTGCGTGAACGCGGCCGGGTTGAGCACCACCGGCAGCCGGGCGTCGGCGGCCTCGTGCACCCAGCTGATCATCTCGCGCTCGTCGTCGGTCTGCCGGACCTCGACACTCAGGCCGAGTTTGCGGCCGGTCGAGCGGCATAGCTCGGCTAGATCCTCAAACGAGGCCGAGCCGTAGACCTCAGGTTCCCTGATACCGAGCCGGCCGAGGTTCGGCCCGTTGAGCACAAGCACCTGCTTGATCACGTGACTACCTCCTGGTAGGCCTGCTGCAGGAGTTCTTCGGACGGGTCGTCGAGAATCGAGGGGCGCGCCAGTCCGTCGAGTACCACCAGCCGCAGCCGGGCGCCGCGGGCCTTCTTATCCACGCCCATGGCCGCCCGCAACGCGGGCCAGACTCCCGCCGGGTACGCGGTCGGCAGGCCCACGCTGGCGAGCAGCGGCCGGTGTAGCTGGCAGGTTGGCTCGTCCAGCCGCCCGGCCAGCCGGGCCAGCTCGGCGACGTACACCATCCCGATGGCCACCGCGTCGCCGTGCCGGAACCGGTAACCTTCCACCCGTTCGATGGCGTGCCCGAGCGTGTGCCCGTAGTTCAGGATCTCCCGCCGCCCCTTCTCGGTCAGGTCCTGCGACACCACCTCAGCCTTGACCCGGATCGCGCGCTCGATCAGCTCGCGGGCGTGGGCGCCGTGCGGGACCGTGGCGCCCTGGGGGTCCTGACGGACCAGGTCCAAGATGACCGGGTCGGCGATGAAGCCGGCCTTGATGACCTCGGCCAGGCCGCTGACGTAATCGGCCCGGGGCAGCGTCTCCAGCGTGATCAGGTCGGCGAGCACGCCGGCGGGCGAATGGAACGCGCCGACCAGGTTCTTGCCCGCCGGGATGTCGATCGCGGTCTTCCCTCCGACCGCGGCGTCCGCCATGGCCAGCAGCGTGGTCGGGACCAAGACCACGCGGACCCCGCGGAGCCAGCTGGCGGCCACGAACCCGGCCAGGTCGGTGGTCGCTCCCCCGCCGATCCCGACGATGCAGTCGGACCGGGTCACACCGTGTTCCGCGAGTCGTGACCACAACCGGGCGGCGACGTCGATGCTCTTGGCCGCCTCGCCATCAGGTACTGGCTCGGCCAGCACCCGCAGGCCCGCCGCGGTCAGCGCGCCGCAGGCGGGGCGGGCGATCTCGCCGAGGCCTTCTGCGTGGATCACGACCACGGTCTGGGCCTGTTTCGGCACCAGGCCGGGCAACTCGCTGAGCACCCCCACGCCGACGACCACCTGGTACGGCGCACCGTCGGATGGGTTAACGTCGATCCTGGTCGTGGTCACCGCGAGTCCTCCGGCGGGCTCTGGAGCGGCTCCGGGCTCTGGGACGGCCCGGCCGTGACGGTGGCCGCGATCTGGGCCGCGATCTCATCGGGGTCCAGGTCGTCGGTTTCCACCGTGACGGCCGCGAGGCGCTGGTACAGCGGGAGTCGTTCGGTCAGCATGGCGCGCAGGCGGCCGCGCGGGTTCCCAGGGACCACGACGCGGGGACGGTCCAGCCCGATCCGCCGCACGACCGTGCCGAAGCTGGTCGACAGGTAGACCACCGGCTGGCCCGCGAGCAGCTGCCGGACCCCCTCGTCGAGGACCGCGCCGCTGCCAAGCGCCAGTACCCCGCGGGCAGGCTCGGCTCCTTGCTCGCCCAGCGCGCTGGTCACCGCGGCCCGTTCGAGCTCGCGGAAGGTTTCCTCGCCGTCCTCGACGAAAATGTCGCCGATCGGCTTGCCTGCGGCGGCCGCGATGTCCGCGTCTGTGTCGCGGAACGGCACTCCGAGCAAGTCCGCGACCAGCGGACCCACCGCGGACTTGCCCGCTCCAGGCGGCCCGATCAGGACCACCACGGGCCCGTGCGTTCGGTGGGTCTGGCGGGTCGCCTGGGCTCCCGCGGGGGTCACGAGACCACCAGAGCCTTGAGGTAGCTTTCGGCGTTGCGGTGCATCTCCCCCACCGAGTCCCCGCCGAACTTCTCGACCGCGGCCTCGGCCAGCACCAGCGCTACCATCGCCTCGGCTACCACGCCGGCCGCCGGGACCGCGGTCGCGTCGCTGCGCTGGTTGATCGCCTTGGCCGGCTCGCGGGTACTTGTGTCGATGGTGTCCAGGGCCCGCGGCACCGTCGAGATGGGCTTCATCGCGGCGCGAACCCGGATCACCTCGCCCGTGCTCATGCCGCCTTCGATGCCGCCCGCGCGGTTGGTCCGGCGCGCGATCCCGGCGCCGGTGGCCTCGATCTCGTCGTGCGCGACCGACCCGCGCCTGCCTGCGGTGGTGAAGCCGTCTCCGACCTCGACACCCTTGATGGCCTGGATGGACATCAGCGCACCGGCCAGCCTGCCGTCCAGGCGCCGGTCCCAGTGGGTAAAGCTGCCGAGCCCCGGCGGCAGCCCGAACGCCAGGACCTCCACCACGCCGCCCAGGGTGTCGCCGTCCTTGCGGACCGCGTCGATCTCGGCCACCATCGCGGCGCTTGTCCCGGCGTCGAAGCAGCGGACCGGATCGGCGTCTACCGCCGCGCCGTCACCCGGGCCTGGCATCACCTCGTCCGGGGCTCGCACTGATCCCAGCGCTACCACGTGGCTGAGGATCTCGATGCCGAGCACCTGGCTGAGCAGGCGCCGCGCCACCTCCCCGAGCGCCACCCGGGCGGCCGTCTCCCGCGCGCTGGCCCGCTCAAGCACGGGGCGGGCGTCATCGAATCCGTACTTCTGCATCCCGGCCAGGTCCGCGTGCCCCGGACGCGGCCTGGTCAGCGGCGCGTTCCTGGCCAGGCCGTCCAGCACGTCGGGGGGCACCGGATCGGCGGACATGACCGTCTCCCACTTGGGCCATTCGGTATTGGCGACCCTGATGGCCAGCGGGCCGCCGAGCGTGCGGCCGTGCCGGACGCCCCCGGTAAGCTCCACCTCGTCCCGCTCGAACGCCATCCGCGCGCCCCGGCCGTAGCCGGCCCGCCTTCTGGCCAGCGCGGCGGCGATGTCCTCGGTGCTGACCCGCACGCCCGCGGGCACGCCTTCGCAAATCGCCACGAGCGCGCGCCCGTGCGATTCGCCTGCGGTCAGCCAGCGAAACATGGTCTCGATCCTACGGGGTTACCCACGGTGAATTTCCTGCGGTCGCAGCTGGCTACATCCGCGCCGGGGCGACGCTGAACTCGATGCCGCGGCGAAGCCGCCCGGCGAGGCGGGCCGCGATGCTGCTCGCGGCCCGGTCCACCACCGGCTCCCAGTCACGGACGGACAGGGACAGCACGATCGCCAGATCCGTTCCGTCTGCGCTGCTAGCGGCCAGGCTGAACCCGGCGATCGCGGGCTCCGCGGCGACCGCGGCCTCGACCGCGGCACGCACATCGGGATCCTCATATGCGGGCGGCACCGGCCGGCCGCCCGCCAGTGCCTCGAGCCGGGCGCCTTCGACCGCGAGCGGAATCGGCCCGGCGACGTCGATGACGACCGCGCATTCGTCCGCGACCGCGGCGCGCCACACCCGATCCGCCTCCGCGGGCACCGGGCGTGCGTTGCTTCGCCACCGGGCCAGCGCGTCCAGGCAGGTGAAGGCGAGCACCGCAGGCCTTCCGTCCCGGCCGATCAGCGTGGGCAGCACCATCTCGCTGTTCTTGTCTGAATGGGCGGACGCCGAGCCGTCGGCGAGAACCGCGACCACCGGGACGAGCAGCCGTGCGGCCGACAGCGCGGTCAGCATCGCTTGCTCGCTGGCCTCGCCCGCGACGTAGGCGGCCAGGGCTTGCGCGACGAGGGGATCCGCCCCGCCATTATCATCGCGGAATTGCATTCCGCCAGGGTTCAGGTGGCCGGACACGTTAACGACCCTACGCTACCCACCACCCCAGCTGGCCCCAGCCCAGCGTTATATGTCAACTCAAGGTACTTATGTGGCTACTTAAAGTAATGAATTCTCTGAATGCTCGGCTTTACGGCTAACGGCAGTCATTAACTAGGCACAATCAGTTGAGCGAGGATAATACGAGCGGAAGGGAGCATGGGTGGCTCAGCCCGAGCGACTGTCCGCCATCGCCCCAGGCACGCCGATGTGGAAGGCAGTCCCGCCGCGCCTGGTAGGCCCCTACCTGACGGGGCAGCGCTCCGTCCTGGCCGGCTACGTCTATCGTGCCACCGACGTCAGGTTCCACAACCCCGCCGAGGCCTACCTCGCGTTGAGCCTGGGCTGGGAAGACTCGGAGTTCACGCCGACCATGAGCGAGCTCTACCTGGTCTGCTGGCTGGCCCGGCCGATCGACGGCTACACGCAAGCCGCGGGTCATGGCGCACCCGAGTTCTACCTCGAGCCCATGCCGATCCCGGTCGGCGCCGGGATGTGCAGGCTCGGCGCAGAACCAGACCAGCTCGTGGCCCGGTATGACGGCCTGGCCTGGCAGCATGCGGAGCTGTGAGCCATGCGATACCGGCTGATGGCCACCTACCTCGGCGTCCCTTACCACGCTGGCCTTGGGCCCGACGGCGCCGACGTGACGCTGTTCTCCCCAGGACCGCCGCCTGAGGAACTCGGATTCACCGCCGCGCCCGGCCACTGGCGCAAGCAGGTCAGCGTCACCGACCTGTCGGCGCTTTGGCAGTCCCGGCTGGTCGGCGAGTACCGGGGCGAGCCCTGCCTGGTCCTGGACGACCTCGGCGAGCGGCTGCACATCGTCTATCTGGGCCGGGACGCGGTGCGGGCCAGACAGCTCGGCTATTGGGAGATTGACCGCGAGGTCTTCGAGGTGGTGGTGGCCCGCACCGATGTGGACGGCCTCACCGAGGAGCGGGTGGAGTTCCCGCTGAGCGCCGCCATGTTCCCGCCGTCGAACCCGGCCCCGCCGCCAGAGGCCGGGCCGCTCTTCGATGTGTTCAGGCCCGTCGGCGGGAACCCGCCGCCCAGCCCCGAGCCCGAGCCCGAGCCCGAGACCTTGATCCAGAGCCGCCTGGACGCCCAGGGACGCGTGATGCCGAGGGATTCCGCCGAGTCGCCGCGACCGAGGACCCGAATGGAACCCATCCCGCCGACCCGCACCCCGGCCCCGCCGGGTTACCCCGGCCAGGACCGGGGACCGCGCACCACGGACCGCGCGGCGGCCTGGCACGGCTCGCCCGCGCCCGGTCCCTGGTCCCGCGAGGACCCCAGGCCTGGACCCTGGGCCGGGCGTGACCCCGGCCCAGGCCCCGGCCCCGGCCCCGGCCCAGAACCCGGTCCGGCGCGTGCTCAACCTCAAGCGCCGCCGCCCGGTCAGGCGCAGGCGGTGCCACCGGGCCGGCGGACCGCCCGCAAGGACCGGGTCTCGCCCCAGTCGGTTTTTGCCGAGCTCCTCAGCCTGGCCGGCATTCCGCAGGCCACATACGCGGTCGATGAGGAGGTACCAGGCGCAATGTGCCTGGTGAAGGCCGAGGGCGGCTTCGAGGTGTTCAGCTGTACCGATGACGCCCGGCTCGAGGTGCATTTTTTCGAGGGAGAAGAAGCGGCCTACTTCTACCTGTTCGGCGTCCTGGCGGCCGAGGCCATCCGCAGCAGGCGACTCGGCCCTACCAGGCCAAACGGCTACATCAACGGAACCCGCGGCCCGGCGGGGGCAGCCGACGCCCGGGCCGCCAGGGAAAACGTTTCGAAGTACTTACGGGACAGGAAGTTAGCCAAATCACAGTCTCGTCCAGCTATTGTTGAATTGCCGGCGGGGCTGACGGTCCCCCGCTCCCCAAGCAGCCTCGTCGGCCTCTTCAATCACAGATCGACAAATGGTATTAACGGATCACTGTGCGATCCTTTGTCATTCCAGGCTAATAACTTTACCAGCTTCACTTGAGGCTCGATGCGTCCCGCGACGGCGGGCCAGGACCGCGGGATCGGGACCGAGGGCCGCCAGTACTGTGGCGTACATGATAGATTCCCCGGGCCGCCGGGCCCGGGCGGACGGGCCGGTCCCGGTGACCGCCGGGGTGGCTAGCCTGGCGGCCCGCGACCTGCTGCGCGGAACGCGTCGGCCCGGCAAGGTCCTCGCCGCGCTGCCGCACGCGATCTACCTAGAATTCGCTGAGGTCGAGTCCGAGCCGCGCGTGATCGCCATCTCGCCGCCGGATGCCATCAGGCTGCCGAACGCGATCATCACCGGCCCGTGGGAATCTCCTCCCCGCGCCGATACCGGACCGTGCTGGGCGGGCGAGGACGCCGTGTTGGCCTGCGGTCTGGACATCCGTATCGTCCGCTGGTGGGATCCCTCGCCGGTGTTCGGGCCGCTGTCCCGGGCCAGGCTCGATCATGGTTACGGCGTCCTGGCTCGACTGTGCGCGGCGGCCGAGCAGGCGCCGGGCCTGGCCGGCCATGACCGGGCGGCGCAGCTGGCGGCCTGCTGCGCCAGCGGTGACTTGGCCGGCGCCGTCGAGGCGGCCGAACACCTGGTAGGCCTAGGTCCCGGCCTGATGCCAAGCGGCGACAGCATGGTCAGCGGCGTCCTGCTCGCGCTCCGGCTGCTCGGCGGCGCCATCTCCGGCGGCACCCGGGCGGTCTGGCTGGCGAACTGGCTCAGCGCGGCGGCGACCTACGATGCCGCGCAGCGAACCACCACCCTGGCCGCTGCGCTGCTGCACTGCGCCGCCCACGGCCAGGCCGCGGCCGAGGTTTCCGCCGTGCTGCTCGGGATGGCCGGGCAGGAACCGCTCGAGCCCCCGGCGGCCAAGCTGCTCGCGTCCGTTCAGGGAGCAGATCTCGCCTGGGGATTGGTGGCCGGCTGCCGCGCCGCGTTGCGGCTATCCGTATCCTTAGGCCCGTGATCGTTCCGCTAACCGGGCTGCAATACGAGATTGACGCCGACGACTACCACGCCACGGTGACCCAGCTCGGTGCGGGTCTACGTGAGCTGACCTTCCGCGGCCAGCCGCTGATCGCGGGCTACGAAGCCGACGAGCTGCCGCCCGCAGGCGCGGGCCAGCTGCTCGCGCCCTGGCCCAACCGGGTCGACGGCGGTCGCTACGTCTTCGACGGCACCGAGCAGCATCTAGCCCTGACCGAACCCGCTCGCGGCAACGCCATCCACGGCCTGACCCGCTGGATGCCGTGGGCTGTCGTCAGCCACGGCGCCAGCGCCGTGCGGCTGCGCAGTGCTCCGCACGGCCAGCAGGGTTATCCGTTCGCCCTGGAAATCGAGGCCGAGTACCGCCTGGAGTCCGGCACCGGGCTGCACGTCGCCATCACCGCGCGCAATCGTGGCCGCCACCCGGCACCCTACGGCACCGGCCAGCACCCGTACCTGACCGTCAGGACGGCCTCGGTCGACGACTGTGAGCTGACATTGCCCGCCGCGTCCTGGCTGCCCCTGGACGACCGCGGCATCCCGTCCGGTCCTGCGCAGTCCGTCGCGGGCACGCCGTGTGACTTCGGTCAGCCACGGCTGATCGGCACCACCAAGCTTGATCATGCGCTGACCGGGCTGAGCCGGGACGCAGACGGCCGGGCCTGGGCGCGCCTGACCGCCGACGGCGGCGCCGGAACCCAGGTGGGCCTGTGGGCCGGCCAGGGCTACCACTGGCTGCAGGTCTTCACGGGCGACCCGCTCGGGCCGGACCTGCGCCGCAAGGCGGTGGCGATCGAGCCGATGACCTGCCCGCCAAACGCCTTCGTGACCGGCGATGACCTGCTGGTGCTGCAACCAGGCGACACCGTCACCCATACCTGGGGCATCGCGGCCCTGCGAGATTAGGTTCTTTTCTGCCGAACGATCCGTGGTTCCCGTTCCAGGCCACCGATCTTGCTGGCACTGTTCTCGCTGGCCAGGCGCGCTACCCGCTCGAGATCCTCAGGCGTGTCGATGTCGTCCGGGCGGCCGGTGTCACCGCACTCGATGAGCGTGACCAGATCCGCCCGGGCCCGCAGGAACGCCCGGGCGCCCTGATCACCGGCGGCCGTCGCGAGTACCTCGGGCCAGTGCTCGCGGGCGAGCAGAACCGGATTGCGAGGCCGGCCGTCGTAGCCGGCCACCGCCACGCTGGCTCCATCGCGGTAGGCCGCGATCAGGCGCGCGACCGCGACCGCTCCCACCATCGGCTGGTCGGCCAGCGCGACCACCACGGCACCCACGTCGGATAGTTCGGTCCCCGACAGCCCGGTCCCGGACAGCCCGGTCCCGGACAGCCCGGTCCCGGATAGCCCGGTCCCGGACAGAGCGACCAGGGCCGCGCACAGGGAGGATCCCATGCCGGTCCGCCAGCGTTCGTTGTAGACCGTACGAATCTGGCCGGACTGCACTGGGGTCACTGGGACGGCGCCGGTGACGACGAGGATCGGGTCCGCGCCGCCGGCCCGCAGTAGCTGGACGCCGCGCTCGGCGAGCGTCTGGCCGGCCAGCTCGACCAGCGCCTTAGGCCGGCCAAGCCGGGAGCCTTCCCCGGCCGCCAGCAGGACCCCCGCCACCTTCGTGCGCACGGCCCCCAAGCGTACGCGCCCACCCTGGTAGCATCCATCACGGATCAGGAGCGCTGACACGTATGAGCGAACAGGACCCGGCGTCCCTCAGTATCAATACCACCACGCCGAACGTCGCCCGGATCTATGACTACCTGCTCGGCGGCAAGGACAATTTCGCCGCGGACCGCGAGGCGGCCAGGCAACTCAAGGACGCGATTCCCGATGTTGCGGCGATCGCCCGGGACAACCGGTCGTTCCTGGGCCGGGTGGTCAGGTACCTGGCCACCGAGGGCGGGATCCGGCAGTTCCTCGACCTCGGCAGCGGCCTTCCGACCCAGGCCAACGTGCACGAGCTCGCCCAGGGGGTGCTTGGATTCGCGCCGGGCGTGCACGTGGTCTACGTGGACAACGATCCGGTGGTGGCCTCCCACGGACAGGCGCTGCTCGCCTCGGGAGAAAACGTGGCCATGGTGTTCGGCGACCTCCGGCGGCCGGCCACCATCCTCCGGCGCCCGGACGTCGCCGGCCTACTTGACCTGTCCCAACCGGTCGCCGTGCTGTGCACGAGCACCCTGCACTTCATCGCCGCCGAGGACGAACCGCACAAGATCGTCGCGGAGTACCGTGACCAGCTGGCCTCCGGCAGCTACCTGGCCATCACCCACGCCATCGGAGCGGAAGAGCTGGTGGCCGAGCGCAGGGGGGCAGAGGCCGTTTACCGCCAGGCCTCGTCTCAGCTGCATGTCCGGCCACTGGCGGATGTGCTGCAGTTCTTCGATGGCTTCGAGCTCGTCGAGCCTGGGTTCACCTGGCTAGCCGAATGGCGCCCTGAGCCGGGGACCGCGCCGATCGGCAGATTGCAGTCCATGCGCGGGGGCGTGGGCCGCAAGTCCTAACGCTGGCTCACCCAGCCAGCTGGTGGTGAATGCGGCCCTCGGTGGCGGTCAGCGGCTGGCCGGTCCCACCCCAGCGGAGCTGGATCAGCTCTGCTGCGATCGATACCGCTGTTTCCTCGGGCGTCCTGGCCCCGAGGTCGAGCCCGATCGGCGAGCGCAGCCGGGCCAGCTCGTCCTCGGTCAGGCCGACTTCCCGCAGCCGGGCCAGCCGGTCGTCATGGGTTCGCCTGCTGCCCATCGCGCCGATATATCCCGCCGGGGTGCGCAACGCGACCTCCAGCAACGGGATGTCGAACTTCGGATCGTGGGTGAGGACGCAAATGACCGTCCTGGCGTCCACGTCCATCCCGCCTAGGAAGCGATGCGGCCAGTCGACCACCACCTCATCGGCGTCGGGGAATCGCGACGTAGTGGCGAACACCTTCCTAGCGTCGCAAACGGTTACGTGATACCCGAGAAACTTTCCGACCCGCGCGACCGCGGCGGCGAAGTCAATGGCCCCGAAGACCAGCATTCTCGGGGCAGGCGCGAACGAGTTCACGAACACGCTCAGCTCATCACCGCGCCGCTCGCCCTGCGCCCCGTACCTGCGGATACCGGTCAGCCCCTGGGCCAGCATGCCCCGGACGTCGTCGTCCACCGCCGCGTCAAGCCGCGGTCCTGACCCCAGTGTGCCCGCCGCGCCGGCCTGCCAGCCGTCCCGGGCCGCTCTTCGCCCGCCGTCCCCCTCGTCGCCGTCCGCCTCAGCACTGCCAGCCCCAGCACCGTCCGCCCCGGCACTGCCAGCCTCAGCACCGTCCGCCTCAGCACCGTCCGCCTCAGCTGTCGGCCGGATGTCCCCCGCCCAGATCACCCGTCTCGCGCCGATCTGGCCCGGGCCGGCGATCACCGTCGCGACCGCGACCGGTTCACCGCGCTCCACCGCGGCGGCGATGTCGCCGAGCTCGGGAAAGTTGTCCTTATTCACCCGCTCGACGAAGAGGTCAATGATGCCGCCGCAGGTCAGTCCGACCGCGAACGCGTCGTCGTCGCTGACACCGTAGGTCTGGAAGACGGGGCGTCCGGTCTGGCAGACATCGAGCGCCAGTTCGTAGACCGCGCCCTCGACGCAGCCGCCGGATACGCTGCCGATGACCTCGCGGTCGGCCGAGGAGGACACCGCCAGCGCCGCACCTGGATCACGGGGCGCGCTGCGGTATGTCCGCACCACGGTGGCCAGACCGAAGGTCTCACCCGACTCCCACCACTTCGTGACCTTGTTCAGGATGTCACGCATGCGCGTCACCTCGGCCTTTGATGTCCTCACCCGTCTCCACGCTACGCGGCTCGGCCCTTGTCCGCACGCCGGGGAAGTCGCCCGCCGCCTGTGCTGAGTCCGTCTTCTGACGGAACCCGGACTCTTGTCATGCCTATTCCCGCAGTTCAACCCATTTCACGACGATCGCCCCACGAATGAGACTTCAGATTCAGCAGTGAATCATGTGACGGCCAAGAACCGTCCGCCGCCCGGCTGCGGGTTTATCCCCGCTGCCTCAGAACCTAGAGTCCACGAGTCGCCGCGCGGCCTCCACCCAGAACCCACTGCTGCACCCCCATCGCCAGCCCCGGATCCTCACTTGAATCATCGCGGATCGTTAGCTTCTTATTTCGACAGTAACGATCCACGATGATGGACGCCTGCTTCAGGGGAAGCATGAGCGTGCCCTGTGTGACTGGAGGTACTCGTTCGAGGGCTAGTGCCGGGACCGGGGCCCGGAGTGAGACGGGCGCGGGCGGAGGGTTGCGGGGCGGGTGGATTAGGAGGGGCGGTTGCGAACGGTGAGTACGGCCTTGCGGATCAGGTCGGGGATGTCGGGGTGGGCGGAGTGGCCGCCGTCGGCCAGTTCGTCGGCCGAGAGCCAGCCGTACTTATCGGTGGTAGCCCGCTCCCATTCGTCTAGGCCCTCCAGGCTCACCTCGGCAGAAGTGACGGCGACCGCGAAAAATGTCTGGTCCTGGGCGATCCGGCGACCGCCCCAGAAGAACTCGATCTCGTTCTGCGCGATCGGCTCGCCTAGATGCTCCGGGGCAACTGAGATGCGGGTCTCCTCGTACAACTCGCGGACCGCCGCGTCGCGCAGAGACTCGCCCTCGTCGGCGGCACCGCCGATGGTGAACCAGAACGGATCCTCGGGGTGGTGCGGATCCCAGCCGTGAAGCAGCAGCGCGCGGCCTTCGGCGTCGACCGGCAGCACCCGGGCGGTCTGGCGGCGCAAGGCAGGGCCGAGGGGGGTTTGGGCGGATGGAATTACCTGAGGCACGGACGGGTCGGGAGGGGTCGTCTCCCCGGGATAATCCGGCACGGCTACTCCACGATCTTGGAGATGGGAATCTCCAGTATGTCCTGCGCGCCTGCCGCCTTCAGAGCCGGTATCAGCGTGTTGACGCCGCGCTTGGGTACCACGGTCTCCACCGCGTTCATGTTCCCGCGGGCGAGCGTGGTGATGGTCGGCGAGGACAGGGCGGGCAGCATCTCGGTGACGGCGGCCAGTTGCTCCGCGGGCACATTGAGCTTCAGCAAGACGTTGCCGCGGGCCTGGATCGCGCCGCGCAGCAGCAGGGCGATGTCCTCCATGGCGGCCCGCTTCTGCTCGTCCGCGAACGCCGGTGCGGACGCGATCAGCTCGGTATAACTGGTCAGCAGGGTATCCAGGATCCGCAGCCCGTTCTTGCGCAGCGACGAGCCTGTCTCGGTGAGGTCCACGATCGCGTCCACGATGTCAGGCACCTTGGCCTCGGTCGCGCCGTACGACGGGATCACCATCGCCTTGACGCCGTGCGCGTCAAGGAACCGCCTGGTCAGCGACGGAAACTCGGTGGAGATCCGGACTCCGTCCGGGAGGTCGGAGACCGACTGCCAGGTGGCGCCGTCGGGCACCGCGAGCACGACCTGGACCGGCCGCGAGGTGGCCTTCGAATAATGCAGTTCACCGAGCGAGACCACCTCCGCTTCGGTCTCCGCGATCCAGTCGCGCCCGGTGATACCGACATCGAACAGCCCTCTTTCGAGGTAGGAAGGGATCTCCTGAGGCCGAAGGAACCGTACCTTGTCGATCCGCGGGTCGTCGATCGAGGCGTGGTAGTCCCGGTCCGAGGACCGGCGGACGGTGAGGTCGGCTGAGTCGAACAAGTCGAGGGTGGCCCGCTCGAGGGAGCCTTTGGGCAGTACTAGCGAGAGCATGAGTTATCCCTGTTTCTCCAGTGATGACACTTCCCGGCCTAACGGCGCCGCGAAGGGGGTCGATGTGCCATTGGTCCCCTTCTTGGGGGTGCTATGGCACTTCGACCTCGGAACGAGTCACCGCCGCGGCGCGGGGGGAGGCGACAGGGCGGGGGGAGGTGGCGAGGCGGCGAGGTGGGGGGGATCACCCGCGGGGCGGTCCTGGTGGGAGCGGCGGATGGAGCGAAGCACGAGTGCGGTGTCGAGCGCCGCCACCACGGCCTCCCACCCCTTGTCCTCGTGACTATCGGGCAGTCCGCACCGGTCACGAGCCGACTCTACCGTGTCACAGGTCAGCACACCGTTGCCTATCGGGGTGCGAGCGTCAAGCGCGACCCGGGTCAGGCCGGCGATGACCGAATCGCAGACATACTCGAAGTGCGGCGTGCCGCCCCGGATCACCACGCCGAGACAGGCCACCGCGTCGTGGTGCCTGGCTAGTTCGGCCGCCACCACCGGCAGCTCGATCGCCCCGGGGACCCGGACGACGAACGGGTCAGGGACGCCGCACACGACCGCCGCCGCGGTCGCGCGGGCCAGCAGCGAGTCGGTGATCTCGGCATGCCATCGCGTCGCCGCGATCGCCAGGCTCAGTCCCGACGCGTCGACCGCGGCCCCGTCGGGACGGCCGACGCCGCTCATCGGGTACCTGCCGCCCGTCTGCTCACGCCGACTCCGCTTCGGGCGGGACCGGCGACCGCACAGGGCGGGCGTTCAGCGGGATGGGAGGTGGGACCAACGACCGTTCGGCCTCGTTGAGGTCTTGAATTTGATGACCGAGTCTGTCGCGCTTGGTGACCAGGTAGCGCAGGTTGTACACGGTAACGGCGGCGGGCAGCGGGACCCGCGTGGTGATGTCAACACCGCCATTGGTCAGGCCGCTCACCTTGGCTGGGTTGTTTGTGAGCAGGCGCACCGAACGCACGCCCAGGTCGGCGAGCATCTGAGCGCCGGCCGAGTACTCGCGCGCGTCGACCGGCAGGCCGAGCTCGGTGTTGGCGTCCACCGTGTCGGCGCCCGCGTCCTGTAGCTGGTAGGCCTGCAGCTTGCTGAGCAGGCCGACCCCGCGGCCCTCGTGTCCGCGTAGGTACAGCACCACTCCCCGGCCTTCGGCTGCGATCGCCGCCATGGCCGCCTCAAGCTGCGCACCGCAGTCACAGCGCAGGGAGCCGAAAACATCCCCGGTGAGGCACTCCGAATGTAGCCGGGTCAGCACGTCCTTGCCGTCCGTGACGTCGCCGAGCACCAGCGCCACGTATTCGGTGCCGTCAACCTCGTGCCGGTAGCCGAACGCGTGCCACTGGCCGTAGGCGTTCGGGATCGTGGTCTGCGCCTGCCGGCTGAGCTGGCGCTCGGTCCGGCGGCGGTAGTCGACGAGCTGCTCGATCGAGATCAGCGCCAGGCCGTGGGTGTCCGCGAACTGGCGCAGCTCAGGCAGCCTGGCCATCGTGCCGTCATCGTTGACCACCTCGGACAGCACGCCCGCCTCGGGCAATCCGGCCAGCCGGGCCAGGTCGACCGCGGCCTCGGTGTGCCCGGCCCGGCGCAGCACGCCGCCCTCGGCGTAGCGAAGCGGGAACACGTGCCCCGGGCGGACCAGGTCCGCCGCGGTGGTGGCCGGATCGGCGAGCTTGGAGATGGTCGTGGCGCGATCGGCGGCCGAGATGCCGGTGCTGATCCCGTCCCGCGCGTCCACGCTGAGGGTGAAGGCGGTGCGATGGTGCTCGGTGTTGTGCGAGGTCATCTGGGGCAGCTGGAGCCGGTCGAGTTCGGCCTCGCGCAGCGGCACGCAGATCACGCCGCTGGTGTAGCGGATCATGAAGGCGAGCAGTTCGGGGGTGGCCATGCTGGCCGCGAAAATGATGTCGCCCTCGTTCTCGCGATCCTCGCTGTCCACGACCAGGACCGGCCGGCCCTCCGCGATGTCTTTGATCGCGCGGTCGACGTCGTCGAGTTGCTTACTCACTTGGACCCCTCCCGGCTGAGCAGCCTTTCCACGTACTTGGCGATCACGTCGACCTCCAAGTTGACGGTGTCACCTGGTTCCCTGGTGCCCAGCGTGGTGCGTTTCAGCGTCTCCGGGATCAGGCCGACCTCGAACCAGGCGTCCGGTTCGCCGGCCGGGCTGAGGGCGGAGACCGTCAGGCTGATCCCGTCGACGGCGATCGATCCTTTTTCCACCACATAGTGCGATATTTTGCCCGGCAGCTGAATTCGCACCTGGTCCCAGTGGGCGGCCGGCGTCCGGGAGATGATCGTGGCGGTGGCATCCACGTGGCCTTGCACGAGGTGGCCGCCCAGGCGGTCGGCGAGGCGGACCGATCGCTCCAGGTTGACTGGTGCTCCCGGGGTCAGCGCGCCCAGGCCAGACCGGTCGAGGGTCTCCCCCATCACGTCCGCGGTGAAGGTCCCGTCCACGACCTCGGCGACGGTCAGGCACACGCCGTTGACGGCAATCGACTCACCGAGGGAGGTGTCCTTGGTGCCGCCCCTGATGGTCAGGCGCGCCGCGTCACCGCGATGCTCGATTCCGGCCACCTCGCCGAGTTCTTCCACGATTCCGGTGAACATCCGCGCTCCTCCTCGAAGCCCAGCCTGTCGTCTGGCTCCGGGGGTGGCGCGGTCACCTACATACGCGCCTACTCGCGGCCCGGGCTTACCGGCCGCGTGCGTGCTGCCTCCCATCCGGACTTTCACCGTCGGTCCTGGAATTTCACCAGGTCAGCCGACCGCTGGCAGCGGACGGGTCGCGGACTTTAACCGCCGGCTCGGAGTTTCACCGACCCCGGAGCACGCTTACTCCTATAGCTAGTGTGCCACATCAGGTATTCCGAGACTGACGGTGGATTGCTGCAGTTTTACGACGGCAGGGGCCGGAACTGATACCCTACCCGGTACTCGGTGACCAGGCACTGGCCGTACCGCGGGCCAAGCTTCTGCCTGACCCGGCTGACGTGAACGTCAACGGTCCGGCTGTCCCGCGCCACGGCGCGGGCGTCCCGGCCCGGGTTCCGGCGCCAGACAAATTCGATCAGATCGGCACGGCTGAACACGGTGGCCGGATGCGCGCTGAGGAAGGCCAGCAGTTCGAACTCCTGAAAGGTCAGCGGAACCTCGCGCTCCCCGGCCCAGACCCGGCGCTGGGCGTGATCGAGGAGCAGCCCGGAATCGCCGGGCCGTTCGGCGGATGGCTGGCCGCTGACGGGGGCGCCCTCTGCGCCGCCGGCCGTGGCGATGGGGTAGCCGACGATGGCAAGCGAAGTCCCCGTCCCCGGGATCGGAACGACCGCGAGCAACGTCCCGTCCTGGCCCGGTGCCCTCTCGTCCCAGACCCACGGGTAGCCGGCTTCGGCGTGCGGGCTCTCCGGGATGCCCGGCAGCGCGTCTAGCGCATCAGGCTGGCTGAGCAACTGGGTTCCCACGGCTACAAATCCAGAGGACACGTTCCTATAGTCAAGTAAAAAGGTCGGTTTTGTCAAGAACAGGGTGAAGAGACGGTGCCGCAGGGCACGGTCGCCAGGGTGAAGACCGCCTGGGCTGCCTGGGCCGCCTGGGGACGGAGGGCGGAGGCGGGAATTGCGTAGGATTCGGGCATGACGGTTCGTGCGGTCATCTTTGACTGGGGCGGGACTCTCACCCCGTGGCACGGCATTGACCTGGGTGAACTCTGGCTGGCGGTGTGCGCTCAGCACTATCCGGCGCAGGAAGCGGCGGCGATCGCGAGCGCGGTCCGTGCCGCCGAGTTGGAGCTGTGGCAGCTGGGCGAGGAGTCGCAGCAGAGCTGGACACTTGACCACATCTTCGAGCGGGCTGGAGTCACTGCCTCGGCTGACTTCCTCTCCAGCTACTTCGAGGCGTGGGACCCGCACACGTTCACCGACCCGGAGGCGCCCGAGCTGCTGCGCGAGTTGCGGCGGCGCGGCATCAAGGTGGGCGTGCTGTCCAACACGATGTGGCCGCGCAGCGCCCACGAGCAGATCTTCGTCCGGGACGAGGTCTTCGAGCTGATCGACGGCGCCGTGTACAGCAGCGAGATCGACTGGGTCAAGCCGCACCCGGAGGCGTTCCGCGCGGCTATGACCGCCCTCGGCGAGACCGATCCCGCGGTCTGCGTGTTCGTCGGCGACCGGCCGTACGACGACATCCACGGGGCCAAGAGCGCGGGGATGCGCGCGGTCCTCATCGCCAACTCCGACGTACCCGGGTACGAAGCTGCCGCACCCGATGCGGTCATCACCCGGCTTGGCGAGCTCACCGGGCACATCGACCGCTGGTCCTGAGCGCAAAAACTTCCAGGAAAAACGTTGGCAGGTACGGCGGTCCTGACTCATACCTTCGGGAACGGACGGGGGCTGTCCGGAACGCTGGGAGCTTGCCGCTGAGGGGGGATAAGCTCCCGGCGTTCCGGCCCAGTTCGGCCAGCAGCGGGCTGTCCTCGGGTTGCAAGCTGGCATCCTCCGGCGGCAGGGAGCCGTCGTCGGCAGGACGGGTCAGCTGGGTGATCTGCCCGGCGGACAACGCCTGGCGGACGCCCTGCCATCCCATGCCATGGGGGTGAAATTGTGCAGGATCGAGTGCGCGGAGATCTGCACCACCCGGCGGCTGCCCGGCAGCCCGCGCAAGAACAACGCATCGCGCTGCTCCGGAGTACTCGCCTGGACCGTGCAGATGATCTCGGTCCCGCCCGAGGCCAGGTTCACCCATCTGGTGTCGGGCCGGCGGGCCAGGGCCTCGGCGATCGCATCCGCGCTGCCTGGCGTGGTCTGGAGCCGGACGAACCAGTCGACCCAGCCCGCCCGGGGTCCGTTGACCACGCCGAGGACGCGGAGCCGAGATCAGGCACAATCAGTCACGATCCTGGATGCCAGTTCAACTCTGGCGCAGCATGGTGGACAGCGCCCGCCAAGAGCGCTTGTTCATGGAGGGAACTGATGGATAAGAAGTGGTGGACCCTGATCGCGGTGGGCACGGGGACATTCATGCTGCTGCTTGACGTCACGATCGTCACCGTGGCCCAGCCAGGAATCCAAAGCGGCCTGCACGCGAGCTTCACGGACATTATCTTGAGCTTTCGCGTCAGCCGGGGCTGTGACCTGCGGTGTCCCGTCGTGGACAGTGTCGTCGGCGGGACACGCGCAGCCTGATCGTGGCTGTTTCACTCCTTCGGATCGTTACCTGATCGAACTCCGGCGGACCGCTGGTCGCCGAGTGCGCAGGCGAGCTGGCGGCGGAGCCGGGCGTTCTCGCCGGCGAGCTGCTTGTTGCGGTCGAGGGCGGCGGTGAGCCTGGCCCGCAGCGACGCCTCAGTGGCCCGCTGGCCGGCGGGGATGGCGCCGGCGGAGCCGGCACCATCTGTCTTCTCCCGCAGCCGGCGGATATGGCTGCTGATATCGGGCTGGGTATAGAGCCACGATCGTGAAATGCCGGCTGCCTGAGCGACGCCGGCAAATGTCACGGGGGCGCCGGCCCGGTCAAGTTCCCGCAGCACCTGGACGGCCCTGGCTCGGGTTAGCTCATGACGCCGGGCGGCAGCCTCGGAGAGCGGGTCAGGACGCACCGGCGGCCGCCTCTTCCTCGCCCGTTCCCTCGTCCTCGAGCGTCGCGATGATCTTGTCCAGGTTACCGGCGACCTGCCGGTTCATCTCAGCGACGCGGTCATGGCCCGCGGCTTCGGCGGCGGATATGATCTGCAGCGTGGCCTGCCGCTGGGCATGATGCTGCGGCAGGAAGTCCGCCGTCGTCACGAACATCGGGCAAGTCAAACAACTGTTCGCATGCGGGCAGGTCTTGACCAGAGGCAGCTGGCAGTAGCCGTTGGGCAGCGCCTGGGTGGCGCGGGACAGCTGCTGCTTCGCCCAGGCGGCATCGCCGAGCGGCCCGCCGGGGCTGATCTGGACGGGCCGACCCTCGGCGTTTACCTTGCGGGCCCGTTCCCAGTGCTCACGCACCGTTTTATCGGACAGTCGCGCGTAGTGAGCGGTCATGAGCGGCGAATCGTGATCAAGTATCTTCTGCACGACATGCTGCGGGACGTCCCGGTTGATCAGGACCGTCCCCAGCGTGTGACGCCATTGATGGGGCGTCAGGTGCACCGGCTGCCCGTGCTCGTCGCGGATGTCGCAATCTTCCAGCCAGCGGTAGAGCGCGCCGCGGTAGGTGCGGCTAGATATGGGCCGGCGCCCGTTGAGGTTGCCGTTCTGCCGGGGAAACAGCAGCGGGGCGCCGACGGGGAAACGCTGCAGCACCCGCTGTTTCTGCTCGCCGATCAGCGCGAGGAGCTCGTCGTCGACGGGGACGAGAGCCTCGCGTTTCATCTTGGTGTTGTAGTAGCGCAGGTAGGGGGCGCCGTCGGCGTCGGTGACCGTGCAGTCGAAGGCCAGCCCGGCCGCGGAGGAGATCCGCAGGCCGCAGCGGATGAGGATCAGGGTGATGAGCCGGTAGGCCGGGTTGTCCTGCCTGGCGAGGTTGGCGGGCTGCTCGACCTGGGCCATGACGTGGGCGGCGAGGCCGCGGGGAAGCCGGGCCCCTCGGGGAGGGAAGTCCTCCGGGTAGATCGCCGCGGTCGCCGGCAGCGTGCCGTTGTCCCAGCCGTGCCGGCGGACCGTCTTCAGGAAGCCGCTCAGCCCGCCGACGTAATGGGTATGGCGCACCTGGCCGCCCATTTCCGCCTGCAGGACAGCCAGGTAGCGTTCCAGCAGCGGGCGGGTCACGCTGGCCAGCCCGGCGGGCGGGTCGGGTAGGGCGGCGAGCCAGGCGGCGAACCGGGTTACGGCCCGGACCCCGTTCCCGGCCGTGCTGACGGACAGGCCGGTGGACAGCTGCCAGCGGATGTGTCTCTTGGCCAGTTCCCGCAGCCAGTCCTGGGGGACTCCCGTGAAGCTGAAGGTGGCCTCGGGCTTGTCGATGCCCAGGTTGCAGAGCCGCCAGATGTCCCGCGGGTACTCGGTGTCCCAGCCGGCGCCGAACGCGAGCGCCTCGACGCGGCGGCGCGCGTCGAGGATGAACGGGCGCCAGCCGCGACCCTTCCTCGGCGGGTAGAGGGCGATCCACCATTCTTCGGGCTGTTCCAGCAGGGAAGACGCGCCCGCGCCGGCCAGGACGACGGCGAATGGGTGGATCTCCCTGGGCGGCAGTTTCGCCGCCTGCTCGTCGCTGCGGGACTGAAGGACGTACTGCATCTCCAGCCGGAGCCCGGCGGGCAGCCGTCGCAGGTCGATGTGTTCCTGGCCGGGACCCGGGTTCTCGCAGGCGGCCGTGAACTCATCGATATCGGGTCGTCCGTTGTTCTTCCAGCGGGTGTCGTGGCCGTAGCAGAACACCGACGCGCTGCGGGTCCACAGGGAGCAGTAGCCGATCCGGCAGGTTCGGGGCGGCCCGTCCGGTGCCAGCGCCGGGGCCTGCGCCTGCCAGTGCTCCGGGTCCGGGGATCCCGCGCGATACCAGTGGCTGAAGTGCCGGTTGCACATCCCTCTGCCCATCGCCCCGTAGTTACAGCCGTCGATGACGCACGCGTCCAGCGGCAGGTGGCCGTGCCAGCCGGGTTCGGCGGTCGCGGTGAACTCCTCAAGGGAGATCCCGGATCCCCGCCATCGCTGCCCGTGGGAGATGCACAGGCCATGCCTGCGGCGCGGCCGGTCGCATCCGTTCACCGCGCACGGCGGCCCTCCGAAGACCAGGTCCCGCGGGTCGAAGACCAGGTCCGCGGTCCGGAACTCCGGGCGCACCGCGGCCATGAGCTTCTCCAGCAGGCCCGCCGGAGCCCGGTACTGCCTGGCCAGGCCCGGTTCTGCAGGGTCCGGGTTCCTGGCGCTCACCGGCCGTCCTCCCCGTCGTCGAAGACGGTCGCGGTGACGCTCACCGAGACGCCGCCAAGAACGCCGCGAGCATGCAGGTAAACAGCCGTCCCGCTGGCAGCCGGGATCTCGCTGACATCGTCCAGCCCCAGCGCCTGCCGCCACTGCCCGAACAGTCCCCGCCGGACCGCGGCAGGGGCCAGGACCCGGCCGGACAGGGCGCCGCCGGAGGCAGTGACGGTCCACGCGATCACCGGGATGCCCGGGTGCGCGGCCAGGATGGCCGCCAGCCCGGCGGCGGCCCGCTGCTGCCAGCCGGAGCGGTCTTCCTGAGTGATCCAGCCGCCGGTCACCAGGTCACCTCCCGCCCGGTCAGCCAGCCGGCCCTCTCCAGCGCCGCCCGCGCGTCCTCGACCGTCAAATGCCCGTACGTCGCGGACGTCGTGGTCACCGACGAGTGACCCAACAGCTTGGACACGACCTCGATGGACACCCCGTCGCGCAGCCAGCGCGTTGCCGCGCCGTGCCGGAGCCAGTGCGGGTCGAAATCCAGGCCCGTCCGCGCCCGGAGCCGCAGGACGAGGTCATAAGCGGCCTGGTAGGACCACGCCTGACCCCTCGGTTCGGCCCAGATATTCACGAAGACGTAGTCCGAATCCAGGTCACCGTACTCCTCGTGGAGGTAGTCGGCATACAGCCGGATCAGTTCCGGGTCAACGGGCACGGTCCGGGCCCCGGACTTGGCGCGTGCGCCGTTCGCGTTCTCCCGCGGCATGACGGTGATCTCGCACTCAGCAGCGGCGATGTCCTCATGCCGCAGGCCCAGGACCTCGCCAGCGCGACAGCCCGTTTCGTGCATCAGGGCGAAGAAGAAGCGGTCCCGCAGCCTCGTGCAGGCATCCAGGACCGCCTGGGTCTCGGCGACGGTGAGGATCCGCGGCAGTTTCCTCGGCGCCTTCAGCGTGATCGCCCGCCCGCGATAGGGCTTCCCCCGGCTCACGTGATGAAGGAACGGCTTCCAGCCGCCCCGCCCGCCAGTCCGCCACGCGGCCAGCAGGTCCCCGGGGCCGTCGCCGTTGCGGGCCTGATGCGCGTAGAACGAGCTCACCGCGGCGAGCTTGCGGTTAACGGTCGTCACGCTGACCTCCGGCACCGACGACGGCAGAACCGCGACCTCGCCCGCCCGGCCCGCCGTCGGCAGCTGCAGCCAGACCACGAACTCGGCGATGTCCTCCAGCCGGGCCTCGCGCCAGTCCAGCCCCCGGAAGCCGAGAAACTGCCAGAGGTCTTTCATGTCGTGGGCGTACGCCTTGACCGTGTTCGGCGACCGGCCGATGTCAGTGAGATAGGCCAGGAACCGGTCGACCGCGGCGACCGGCGCGTCGTCGTCCCCCAGCATGGTCCACGATCGCGTCCCCGAACCGGGGATCACCACCGGATGCACGAGCATCGTCTCTCCTCCTTGAACTGCGTCATGGACAGAGCAGGAGATAACCACGGATCAACCCTCATCCGGGCAGGTGAAGACACTCGTGATGGACGTTAAAGACACTTCAGCTGAGGCTAGAGATAACCGACGTGCAATGGGTGCTGGACGCCTACGCGCTGACGCTGGCCTCATTCCTGCTCACGTCCGGCGTGCTCGCCGACCGGTACGGCCGGAAGCGGCTGTTCCAGATCGGGCTGGTCATCTTCACCCTGGGCTCGCTGCTGTGCGGCGTGGCCCAGGGCCCGCTGATGCTGATCCTGTCCCGGAGCGGCCAGGGCATCGGCGGCGCGATCATGTTCGCCACCTCGCTGGCACTGCTCGGGAACAGCTTCCGTGGCCGGGATCGCGGCGTGGCGTTCGGCGTCTGGGGCGCGATCTCCGGTGTGTCCACGGCGCTCGGCCCGGTGCTCGGCGGGGTGATCACCACCGACTGGAGCTGGCGCGGCATCTTCCTGGTTAACCTCCCGATCGGCGTCATCGCCGTGGCGATGACCGCGTGGCGAGTCGAGGAGTCGCGGTCACCGCACCCGCACGCGCCGGACTGGGCTGGCTTCGCGCTGCTGACCACCGGGCTCGTCAGCCTGGTCTACGGGCTGATCCGGGCCGGCGAGAACAGCTGGTCCGACACCGGCGTCATGATCTGCCTGGCCGTGGCCGTGGTGGCCCTGGCCGGGTTCATCGTGGCCGAGCGGCGCGTCGCTCACCCGATGTTCGACCTTGCGCTGCTGCGCGTGCCGACCTTCCTGGGCGGGTCGGTCGCCGCGTTCGCGATGAACGGCTCGCTCTACGCCGTGCTGCTTTACCTGGTCATCTACCTGCAGGACATCTTGGGCTACTCGGCCCAGGACGCGGGCCTGCGGCTGGCCATCATCAGCGGCGCCCAGTTCGTCACCGCGACGGTGGCCGGCCGGGTCAGCGAGCGCGTGCCCGCCCGCTGGCTCATCGGCCCAGGGCTGCTGCTGGTCGGCGTCGGGCTCGTCGCGATGGCCGGCCTGTCCGGCAGCAGCGCGTGGACGCACCTGATTCCCGGTTTCATCGTCGCCGGGTTCGGCAGCGGCCTGGTCAACCCGCCGCTGGCCTCGACCGCGATCGGCGTCGTCCCGCCGCACCAAGCCGGCATGGCCTCGGGCATCAGCGCGACGTTCCGCCAGATCGGCATCGCGACTGGGATCGCCGCGCTCGGCTCGATCTTCACCGCGGCGATGCAGCACAACCTGGCGCACACGGCGGCGGTGGCGGGGTCCGCGCCGCGCATCGTGGCGCTGGTACGCCAGGGCGAGATCGGCCGGCTGCTGGCGAGCACTCCGCCGGCCGGCCGCGGGCAGCTGGTGGCGGCCATCCGGTCCGCGGCCGCGGCCGGTATCAACGACCTGCTGTTCGTCACCGGGGCCCTGGCGCTGGCCGGCGCCGTGTGCGCCCTGCTGCTCATCCGCAGCAAGGACTTCGTGCGCACGGGTCGCACCGACCCGCAGGCGACACCGGCCCCGGACGGGCCAGCGGACACGGATACGGTCAGGCCGGTCATCCGGCGGTCTTGACCAGCATGCCCCCCCCGGACGCCACTGGCGCGCACCGCGGGTTGACGTATTTAATTATACTTCATATAATAATTGCTATGTCTATAACTAACTCGGATCTGCCCGCTGGCCCACCGTCGGCCTCGGCCAGGCGAGTGCTCCTGATCGGCGCGTCTCGCGGTCTGGGCCTCGCACTGGCCCGGGAGTGGGCGCGGGGCGGCCGGCAGGTCGTGGCCACCGTGCGCGGCTCGGGCCAGACCCCTTTGCATGACCTCGCCGGTACCTACGCCGGGCACATCGAGATCGAAACCGTCGACGTTACCGAGCCCGCGCAGATCGCGGCGCTGCACGATCGCCTTGCGGACCGGATGTTCGACCTGCTGTTCGTGAACGCCGGCGTCACGAACCAGCCCGAGAGTACGGTGGCGCAAACCTCGACCGGTGAGTTCATCCAGGTCATGGTCACCAACGCGCTCGGCCCGCTACGCGTCATCGAGGCTCTCCAGGACCGCGTCGAACCTGCGGGCACGATCGGGGTGATGTCCTCGGGCCAGGGCAGCGTGGCCAACAACGAGCGCGGCGGCCACGAGGTGTACCGCGGCAGCAAGGCCGCGCTCAACACGTTCATGCGCAGCTACGCGGCACGGCACAGCGGCGAGCGCCGGACTCTGGTCCTGATGGCCCCCGGCTGGGTGCGCACCGACCTCGGCGGCCCGGACGCCCGGCTCAGCATCGACGACAGCATCCCGAACGTCGTCAGGACGCTCGACGCCCTCCAGGGAAGTCCCGGTCTGCACTACGTCGACTACCTCGGCCGGACGGTAGCGTGGTGAACGCGGCATAACAGCCAGCCGGGCAGGCGACGCAGCTCGGGCCGGCGCGGCAGCTCGGGCCGCCGCGGCAGGCGAAGGACGCAGGAGAGGCGACCGATGGCAGGCTCCTCGAGACAATCAGCCGATCCCGTCCAGCAGGCCTGGGTCCTCATGCAGCGGTTCGTCGAGGCTCACAACCGCCGGGGCGAGCTCGCCGACGCGCTCGGATTCCGCCTTGGCGGCGGCCGAGGAAAGATCCTCTTCCAGCTCCGCGACGGACCGGTGACCCTTGGCCAACTCGCGGAGGCCAACGGCGTCGACGCCCCCTACGCAACCCTGATCGTCGACAAGTTGGAAGCTCACGGCCTGGTCGAACGCCGCCCGCACCCCGATGACAGGCGCCGCAAGCTGGTCACGCTCACGGCCGCCGGGCATAACGCCATCGCCACCGCCGACGCCATCTTGCTGCGCCCGCCCCCGGCGATCAGAAACCTCCCAGCCGACGACCTCGGGCAGCTCACCGGGCTCCTGACCCGACTCCTCGATGCGGACGCCGCCGAACCAGAAGATCCAAAGTCGTCCGCTCCCCCGTCATCGTGGTAGATCGCCTTGTGGCTCAGGCCATCCACCCGCCGGGCAGCCGCCCGACCTCACCCGACTCGGCGTCGTCTTTCACTGTCGGGAACAGGGAAGGTACGTAGGCCATGCGGGTCATCCCCCTGCCACTTACGACCGACTCGATCCCCCCACCACGTGCCCACCGGAGCGTGCCGATGACTAGCGTCTCGTCCCCACCCGCAAGTGCCCGGCTCACCTCGGATAACAGGATCACCGTGCAGGCGATGATCCTCTGCGTGCTGCTGCTCGTGCAGTTCTTCGTCGGCATGATCACCAACCTGTACGTCAGCATTCCGGCCGACCACCCAGGCTCGCACACCAGGGATTTCTTCTCCGGCGCGGGCCGCAGCGTGGCATGGGCGGTGAGCTCGGGGCCGGCCTGGCTCGCCGTGCACGCCTCCCTCGGCCTCGCGCTCGCCGTCGCCTCGATCGCGTTCATCGTCTCTGCGGTCAGGACCAGGGATCGGCTGTGGATCTGGCTGTCCGTGGCGGGCAGCCTCCTGCTGATCGGGGCCGGCTTCAACGGCGCGAGCTTCCTGGCGTTCGGCCATGACTTCAGCTCCCTGATCATGTCCGGCCTGTTCGCGCTGACCCTGGGCTGTTACCTGGTCGGCATCTACATCGCGGCCCGGCGGACCGCCACGGGCCGCGGGCAATGACCTCCCTGGAGACACCGGCACTAGGCAACTCCTCTGCTCCCGCAGCTCAGTCCTGGCGGCCGGAGTCCTGGCGGCCGGAGTCCTGGCGGCGCTACCCGGCCGCGCAGCGTCCCGCGCTTCGCCGATTCCCCTGATCAGGTTATGGCTCGCCTGGCCCAGGGCCGCGCTATCGGGTCCAGGCGGCGTGAGCGGTGGCCCGCTCGGCCTGGGCTCGCAGGGCCTGGATGGCGCGGGCGGGGTCATCGGCACCGTAGACGGCCGACCCGGCCACGAAGACATCCGCGCCCGCGTCTGCGCACCGTTCGATGGTCTCCTCGCTGACCCCGCCGTCGACCTGAAGCCAGATCGCGGCGTCGCGGCCGCCGACAAGTGAGCGGGCGCGGCGGAGTTTCGGCAGCACCATATCGAGGAAACCCTGGCCGCCGAATCCCGGCTCTACCGTCATCAGCAGCAGCATGTCGACCTCGGGCAGCAGATCCTGGTACGGTTCCACCGCCGTGCCCGGGTTGACGGCGAGTCCAGCCCGGGCGCCGGCCGTCCGGATCGCGCGCAGTGTCCGCACCGGAGCATGCACCGCCTCGGCGTGGATCGTCACGTTCCGCGCGCCTACTTCGGCGTACTGCGGGGCCCACCGGTCCGGGTCCTCGATCATCAGATGGCAATCGAGCGGCAAGGTAGCGTGCTTGAGCAGCGCCTGGACGACGGGGAGGCCGAGGGTGAGGTTCGGCACGAAGTGGTTGTCCATGACGTCCACATGCAGCCAGTCGGCGGCTCCGGCCACCGCGGCAGCCTCATCGGCGAGCCGGGCAAAGTCAGCGGACAAGATGCTCGGCGAGATTTGAACAGCCATAGTAGCCCGAGTGTAGAGTGCCTGGGTGCGAGCCGGATCCCCTACCTGGGTGATAAGGGCTTCGTGTCAGGGCGGGTGAGGGCCGGCCGAGCGGGAACTGGGTGGCGAAAATGTCGTATCGCGGGACTACAGTTCGATACTAGGTTCGACTAGGTACCGATCTGGAGGTGCATATGCGTTCAGAACCGTCGAGCGCCCTGCTTGACCGCGTACGCAAGCTGCTGGCGAAGGCCGAGGCTGAGGGGGTGACCCCGCCGGAGGCTGAAGCGCTCACCGCGAAGGCTGCGGAGCTTATGGCCCGCTACGGCATCGACCGGGCCAGGCTGGCCGTGACCCGGCCGGACAGCGACCGGCCGGGCAGCCGGATCATCGACATTGACAACCCGTGGGCACAGGTCCGGGCCCACCTGCTGGCCGGGCTGGCCGGGGCCATGCGATGCCAGTGCGTGTTGCTCAGCACCGCCCGGCCCGGCGCGCGTATCCACATCTTCGGCTATGCCTCCGACCTGGAGCGGGTCGATATCCTCTACACCTCGCTGCTGCTGCAGATGGCCCACGGCCTGACCACGACCGTCGTCCCCGTCGGGGTCCGCAGTCCCCGGGCCTGGCGGCGGAGCTGGCTGCTCGGCTTCGTCACGGCCGTCATCACCCGGGTGAGGTCGGCGGAGGACCGCGCGGCCGCGACGGCGGAAGGGGAAACCCACTCCGGTCCGAGCACCGCCCTCGTCCTCGCCGACCGGGCCATCGTCATCCGCCGCCAGCTGGAACAGGCGTATCCGGTGACCCGCCGGACCCGCGTCACCTACAGCGGCCGGGGCTACAACGACGGCTACGCGCAGGGTCAGCGGGCTGACATCGGGAACCGCCGAGTGGGATCGGCGAAGTCGCTCAGCCGCGCCTGAAGGCGCCCGGAGGATTACCCGCGTCTGAGCAGAGCCACGAAAATGGCGTCGGTGCCGTGGCGATGGGGCCAGAACTGAGCGAACTGGCGATAGCGCGGATCCTTGGAGCGCCTGGGTTCGGGGCAGCGAAGGTTGGGGACCTCGGCCAGGACGGCCGGGGCGTCCAGGACGGTAATGTCGTCTCGGCCGTCGGCGACGGCGGTGACCACGTCCCGGGTCTCGGCGATATGCGGGGTGCAGGTCACGTAGGCGATCACGCCGCCGGGGCGCGCCGAATCGATAGCCGTGCTGAGCAGCTCGCGCTGCAGGACAGCGAGTTCCTTCACGTCCGCCGGGGTCTTGCGCCATCTGGCTTCGGGGCGTCGGCGCAGCGATCCGAGGCCGGAGCACGGCACATCGGCCAGCACTCGGTCGAACGTCCCTGACGGCCAGGGCACCCGGCGGCCGTCGGCGGCCACCACGGCGCCGGTGTGGACGGAGCCGGTGTAGACGGAGCCGGTGTAGACGGAGCCGGTGTGGACGGAGCCGGGGACCTGAGTGTGCTCGGCTTGCTCGGCGCGGCGGAGGGCATCCAGGACCCGGCGCGCCCGGTTCGGGCGGACGTCGGAGGCGACCAGGCGCGCCCCCCGGGCGGCGGCCAGTCCGCTCAGCAGCCGCGCCTTTCCGCCCGGCCCCGCGCAGAGATCGAGCCAGAGCCCGTCCGGGCCGGTGAGCCCGACGCGGGATAGGGCCAGCACGGCCAGCTGGCTAGCTTCGTCCTGGACGGCGATCTGGCCGGAAGCAGTCAACGGGGCCGGGTCGCCGCCGGCCAGCCGCAGGCCGTACGGCGACCAGCGGGTGGGCTGCGCGAGCTCGCCCGCCGGTCCCGCCGTGATCGCCGACCGGTCCGTACCCGGCGTGACCGCGAGCACGACCTCCGGCCGGAGGTTGCCCGCCGCGAGAGCGTCCTCGATCTCCGCGGCCCTCGTGACCGGGGTGGCGCTGGGGGTTCCTGTGACGTTCGGGGCTTCACTGACGCTGGAGACGGGGTTGGTGCTGCCATCGAGAGCGTCACGGAAAACGTCGACGATCCAGCGGGGATAGCTGTACCGGACGGCCAGGTAGCCGGACAGGTCCCGCGACCGGTCCGGCGCGACGGTCGCGATCCAGGCATCCAGATCACGGGTGGACACCCGCCGCAGCACCGCGTTGACGAAGCCAGAAGGACGAGGCCCGCATACCTCCTTGGCCAGGTCGACCGAGGTCGCCACGGCGGCGTGGCTGCCAACCCGAGTGGCCAGGAGCTGGTGCACGCCGAGCCTCAGCACGTCACGGACGGGCGGATCGACCTGGTCCCGGTCGCTGCACGCGGCCAGGATCGCGTCATAGGTGCCGCGGCCGCGCAGCGTGCCGTAGGTCAGTTCGGTGGCAAAGGCGGCGTCCCGGCCGGTCAGGCGGCGTTCCGTCAGGACGGAGGGCAGCAGCAGGTTAGCGTAGGCGTCGCGCTCATCGACCGCGCGCAGGACGTCATAGGCGGCCCGGCGCGCCGGATCCGTACCCGGCCGGCCCGTACCTGACTGACCCGGCCGAGACCCGCCCGCGCGGGGCTGACCCGGACGAGACCCGCCCGTGCGGGGCTCGCCTGTGCGGGGCTGGCCCGTGCGGGGCTCGCCTGTGCGGGGCTGGCCGGACCGGCCCGCGCCTGATGGCCGGGGATGCCGCTCGGCTGGCTTGGTCACGTCAGATCTGCCTGGTCATGTCAGCCGAACCGGACTGGGCCGCCGGCCCGCAGGCCGCGGGCCCAGTCCGAGGCGGCCATGAGGCGCTTGCCTGGCGCTTGCACCTCACCGAGGCGCACCGGCCGGGAGCCGGTGCCGACGAACACCGTGTGCCGTGCGGCCAGTAGTTCGCCGGGGGCAAGGTCAGGGACCTCCCCTGGGCTGTGACCGCTGGGACTGGGGCCTTGCCCGCTAAGTTTGGGGCCGCTGGGGCTAGGGGTGGGGTCGGCTAGCGAGACGGGGCCGAGCTTGATGCGGGCGCCGTCGAGTTCGGTCCAGGCTCCCGGATCGGGCGTACACGCCCGGATCAGCCGGTCAACCACGTGCGCGGGCCGTTTCCAGTCCACCTGCGCGTCGGCCGGGTTGATCTTCGGCGCGAAGCTCACGCCCTCGGCGGGCTGCGGAACGGCGCGGACAGTACCGGCCTCGATCCCGTCGAGCGTGGCCACGAGCAGCTCCGCGCCCGAGTGCGCCAGCCGCTCGAGCAGTCGGCCGGTCGTGTCGTCGGGCCGCACCGGCTCGGTCAGCACCCCGTACACCGGGCCCGCGTCAAGCGCGGCCACGATGTCGAACGTGCTCGCGCCGGTCACGTCGTCGCCGTGCAGGATGGCGTGCTGCACCGGCGCCGCCCCCCGCCAGGCGGGCAGCAGGGAAAAGTGCAGGTTAACCCACCCTCGCGGCGGGATGTCCAGCGCGGCTTGCGGTAGCAGCGCACCGTAGGCGGCCACCGGGCAGCAATCCGGGGCGATTTCCCGCAACCGGTCAAGGAACTGCGGATCCCGGGCCCGGGCTGGGGTGAGCACCTCAAGCCCGGCGGCCAGCGCCTGCTGGGCGACCGGGCTCGGCTCGACCTTGCGGCCGCGGCCGGCCGGGGCATCGGGCCTGGTCACTACGGCGACCACCTCGTGCCGGGAGGCGAGCAGCGCGTCAAGCGCCGGGACCGCCGTCTGCGGCGTGCCCGCGAACACGAGCCGCATCAGGCCTCACGGCACCTTGGCGGCGCGGAGAAGTCAGAGGCCGATGTGCCATAGCACCCCCTAGAAGGGGGCCAATGGCACATCGACCTCCTTCGCGGGAGCGCCGGGGAGGCGGCTGGGGAGGCGGGTGAGGGGGCGGGCTGCATGTTAGAGAGCCTGGCCTAGGGTCTGGTGCGGGGACACCCGTACCTGCGGGATGGGATCGCCCCACCACTCCGCCTCGCGGATCGCCTTCATCGCCGCCTTGCGCTGGACGGGATCCATCCGGTCGATGAACAAGATGCCGTCCAGGTGGTCGGTCTCATGCTGGATGCAGCGGGCCAGCAGCTCGGTGCCCTCGATCGTGACCGGGTCCCCGTACATGTTGAACCCCTTGGCGACTACGCTCCACGCCCGGGTCACCGGGTAGGCCAGACCGGGGAACGACAGGCAGCCCTCGTCGTCCTCGTCGGTGTCCTTGGACAGGTCAAGGGAGGGGTTGATCAGGTGCCCCGGCTCGTTGTCGTCCACGTGATAGGTGAAGACCCGCAGGCCCACTCCGATCTGCGGGGCGGCGAGCCCGGCCCCGGGCGCGTCCAGCATGGTCTCGGTCAGATCCTTGACGAGCCGGCGCAGCTCGGCGTCGAAGTCGCGGACCGGCTCGGCCGGCGTGCGCAGCACCGGGTCACCGAACAGACGGATCGGCTTGACGCTCACAAAAACCCTCCTGGACAACCGGTGGCGAGCGCCCCTCCTCCCGCGGCGCGGCCGTATCTAGTCTAGCCGTCACGCGACCTCGGCCGGGTCGAGCTGCACCCGGACGGCCGCGCCGTCCTTGCGTGCGCTCCGGGTCGCCTGCGCCGCGTGCAGCGCGCGGGCGAGTGCGCGGCCATCTCCGCGGCTGATCCTGATCAAGGCCCGTTCCTGCGGTGCCGGACGGCCGCCGGGATCCCGGCCCGCTCCGGGCTCGGCGGGCACCGGCCCGAGCACTTCCGCCTGGGCGGGCAGCCCAGCCGAACCGACGAAGTCGGCTACCGCTTCGGAGACTCCGGTGACCGAGGCCATCCGCACCGCGGGCGGGAAGCCTAGCTCGGCCCGTTCAGCCAGCTCTCGTTCGGAAAAACTGACCGGGTCCCAGCGGACCAGGGCCTGCACCGCCGGAAGTGACGCCTCGGCCAGTACCACCACGGGACCGGCGGGCCGGACCAGGGCGGCGGCATTCAGCCACCGGCGCAGAGCCTCCTCGGCCGCGCGCAGGCTGGGCCGGCCGAGCAGCGCCCAGCCGTCCAGGAGCAGCGCGGCGGCGTAGCCGCCCTGGGCCACCGGTTCGGCTCCGGGCGTGGCGATGACCAGTGCGGGTTCGGCCGGGACCGTGGCGAGCACGTGCTGGCCACCGGAGATGCGCACGGGAACGCCGGGAAACGCCCGGCCCAGTTCCTCGGCGGTCCGCGCCGCGCCGGTGACCAGCGCGCGCAAGCGGCCCGACCCGCACCTGGAGCAGGTCCAGTCCGCCGCCAGGGCGCCGCACCACCGGCAGCCAGGGACCTCGTTCGAGCCGCCGACCTCGAGCGGGCCGCCGCAGCTTGCGCACCTGGCCTGGGCCCGGCACCGGTCGCAGGCGATCGCGGCAAGATAGCCGCGCCGCGGCACCTGAACCAGGACAGGGCCGCCAGGGACGTCGTGCCCCTGGCTCGCCCGGGCGCTACGGGGACCGCCTGACAGGGCCAGGCGAGCCGTGCGCAGCGCCAGGCTGGGCAGCCGCGCGGTCATCGCCGCCGCGTCCCGGGCCAGCTCGGCCTCGTCGGGGGCCGCCCTGACCTGCGGCGCTATCTGACGCACGACCTCCGGTCGGCCGGTCAGCGGTTTGGCCCACCCGGCCGCGACCAGCTGAGTGAGCTCGGCGGTGCGGGCGAAGCCGCCGATCAAGGCGGCCGCACCGGTCCGGTGGGCGCGCAAGGCCAGCACCTCGCGGGCGTTCGGGTAAGGGGCGCGCGGCTCGGCGTGCAGGTCATCGCCATCGTCCCAGAGCACCACCAGGCTGAGGTCGGCGACCGGGGCGAACATCGCGGCCCGGGTGCCCGCCACCACCCGGACGAGGCCGCGGCGGACCGCCAGCCAGCGGCGGTACCGTTCGGCCGGGCCGAGATCCGCGCTCAGGCAGACGTGGCTAACGCCGACGCCGGTCAGCGCGGCGCCGACGCGCTCCAGGTCACGGGCGTCCGGCACCACGATGACCGCGCCGCGCCCGGCGGCCGCGGTAGTCCCGGCGGCGATCGCGATCTCGGCCGGCCATTGCGGGCCTGGCAGAGCCGACCAGGCGGCCCGGACCGGACGGCCGGCCGCCAGCCCGGCCAGGAACGCGGCCCCGGCCGGGTAGCGAACCCACGAACCGGGCTCGGGCCGCCGGAGCGTCTTCGGGTCGGGCCGGGACGGGTCTGGGCCGGGCCGGGACGGGTCTGGGCCGGGCCGGGACGGGGTTTCGCGTTCGGCGGTGGCGTGCCGCGGCGGGATGGCCAGCCGGAGCACATCGGCTAGCGTGCCCGCGTACCTGTCCGCCACCGCTCGGGACAGGTCGAAGATCGCCGGGGTGAGCACGGGCTCGGGTGAGATCACCCGCTCCAGCCGGGCCAGGCGGCCCTGGTGCTCACTGGTCTGGATGCGCTCAAGAAGATAGCCGTCGACCAGCTGGCCGGCGAACCTCACCCGCACCCGGCAGCCCGGCACAGCCGCGTCATCCATGCTGGCCGGGACGAGGTAGTCAAAGGGACGGTCGAGATGAGCGAGTGAGATGTCCACCGCGACCCGCGCCACGGGCAGCCGCTCGCTGACCGCCTGATCCTTCGACCCCTTCGCCACGGTTCCGTCCTACCAGAACCGGCCAGGCGGTCAGCGCACCCCGGACGCCGGCGGGTTGGCCAGCACTACCGGGTTGCCCTGGCGCAGCCGGGTGATCAGAAGTTCGCGGCGCTGCGGAGCTGGTCCGCCCGGTCGGTCCGCTCCCAGGAGAAGTCGGGCTCGCTCCGGCCGAAGTGTCCGTAGGCGGCAGTCTGCGAATAGATGGGACGCAGCAGGTCAAGCGCGTAGATGATGGCCCGCGGGCGGAGGTCGAAGACCTGGAGCACGGCATCCTGGATCCGCTCCACGGGCAACTTCTCGGTACCGAAGCACTCGACGAACAGCCCCACCGGCGTGGCCTTGCCGATCGCGTAGGCGACCTGAGCCTCGCACCGATCCGCCAGCCCCGCCGCGACCACGTTCTTGGCCACCCACCGCATCGCGTAGGCCGCACTGCGGTCGACCTTCGACGGGTCCTTGCCGGAGAAGGCTCCTCCCCCGTGCCTGGCCATGCCGCCGTAGGTGTCGATGATGATCTTCCGCCCGGTCAGCCCGGCGTCGCCCATGGGGCCGCCGATCTCGAACCGTCCGGTTGGGTTGACCAGCAGCCGGAAGCCGTCGCTGTCGATCCCCGCGTCGGCCAGGACCGGATCGACCACGTAGTCCTTGATGTCGGGGGTAAGCAGTTCCTTGAGGTTGATATCGGGTGCGTGCTGGGTGGAGACAACGACCGTGTCCAGCCGCACCGGTGTGTCCCCGGCGTACTCGATCGTCACCTGGGTCTTGCCGTCCGGGCGCAGGTAGGGGACCTGACCCGAGCGGCGGACCGTGGCCAGCTGCCGGGCGAGCTTGTGCGCGAGCATGATCGGCAACGGCATGAGTTCCGGGGTATCGCGGCATGCGTAGCCGAACATCAACCCCTGGTCGCCCGCCCCCTGCCGGTCGAGCTCGTCGGTCCCCTCACCCTCGCGGTACTCAAACGCGTCATTGACGCCCTGGGCGATATCCGGCGACTGGGCCCCGATGGACACCGACACGCCACACGACGCCCCGTCGTAGCCCTTAGCCGACGAGTCGTAGCCGATCTCGAGGATCTTTTCCCTGATGATGCCGGGTATGTCGACATAGGTCTGGGTGGTGACCTCGCCGGCCACATGGACCTGCCCGGTCGTGATCAGGGTTTCCACTGCCACCCGGCTACCAGGATCGTCCTTGATCATGGCATCCAAAATGACGTCGCTGATCTGGTCGGCCATCTTGTCGGGATGACCTTCCGTAACCGACTCGGAAGTGAAAAGGCGGCGCGCCACGTCTTTCTCCTCGCTCAGGGGACTGCGCAGAGTTTATATCGGACTTGCCTCCTAGTTCAGCCACGACGCTCGAGTTCGCCTCGCGGTTGACCGGAGTCCGGCCGTTTGCTGGGCTGTTGTGGTCAGGAGTCTGGCCGCTTCGGCCTGAGCCTGGCGGCCACCAGATCCCACACCACGTTGGCGAGAGCTTCCTTAGGCCCACGCGGGACCTGAGTGACGGTCCCGTCAGCGCCGTAGACGACAGCCTCATTGTCGATGGTCCCGAAGCCTAGCCCGTTTCCCACCCGGTTGACGACGAGCAAGTCACATCCTTTGCGGGCCAGCTTGGCCTGAGCGGCCTGGGCCGCGGTATCTGTCTCGGCGGCGAACCCGACGATGACCTGGGGCCCGGATTGGTGCGCACGACGGGCGGTCAGCCCGGCCAGGATGTCCGGGTTCTCGGTCAGCGCCAGCGGCTCGGGCGGCTGGCCGTCCTTCTTCAGCTTGGCCGCGTTCCGCGTGGCCGGCCGGTAGTCCGCCACCGCGGCGGCCATCACTACCGCGTCGGCGTCGTCCCCTCGAGTCCCCCCTTGAGCCGCGGCGGCGGTGACGGCGTCCTGCATGTCCCGGGCCGAGATCACCCGGACGACCTTGACTCCGGCCGGATCAGGCAGCGCGACGTTGGCCGCGACCACGACCACCTCCGCACCCCGGGCCACGGCCGTACGGGCGAGCGCGTAACCCTGCATTCCGCTCGACCAGTTTCCGATGAACCTAACCGGATCGATTTCCTCACGGGTGCCGCCAGCGGACACCACCACCCGCCGCCCGGCCAGATCCAGCGGCGGGTTGCCCCCCGGGCGGCCCTGGTCGCTCCGGCGCGCCAGCACCCCGGTCGCGACGGCGAATATCTCGGCCGGCTCCGGCAACCGCCCGGCGCCGCTGTCCGCACCGGTCAGGCGGCCGACCGCAGGCTCGAGCACGATAGCCCCGCGGTCGCGCAGCAGCGACACGTTCGCCTGAGTGGCGGGATGCTCCCACATCTCGGTGTGCATGGCCGGAGCGTAGATAACCGGGCACCTGGCGGTCAGCACGGTGGCCGTCAGCAGGTCCCCGGCCATCCCGGCGGCGGCCCGCGCCATCAGGTCAGCGGTCGCGGGCGCGATCAAGACCAAGTCGGCCGACTGCCCGAGCCGGACATGGGGTACCTCGGCCACCGCTGTCCACACGTCGGTAGTCACCGGCTCGCCGGACAGGGCTGCCCACGTGGCCTCGCCCACGAACCGGAGCGCATCGGGGGTCGGAACTACCCGGACGCGATAGCCGGACTCCGTCAGCAGCCTGAGCAGCTCGCACGATTTATAAGCCGCGATACCCGCGCCGACGCCGAGAACGACCCGTCCCGGCATGGACTCATCAGCCCCGGTCAGCCCTCGAGGATCTCGACGCTGAGCAGCCGCTCCTTGATCTCCCTGAGTGAGATCGACAGCGGCTTCTCCTGGATGCGCGTCTCCACCAGCGGACCGGCGTACTCGAGCAGGCCCTCACCGAGCTGCGCGTAATAGCCGTTGATCTGCCGTGCGCGCTTCGCGGCCATGATCACGAGGCGGTACTTGCTGTCCACGACTTCGAGTAGCTCGTCGATCGGCGGGTTGATAATGCCGTCGGCGACCTGAGTCCCTGCCACTTTATGCCTTCCGTAGGTCACTGCTCGGTCAAGGCTACCAGCTGCCGGCAGACGTCCTGTATCGATGTGTTCACCAGCGTGACATCGAACTCTTCGGCCGCAGCCAGCTCGTCCTGCGCCGCGGCCAGCCTGCGGGCCAGCACCTCTGGCGGCTCGGTGCCACGCCCGGTCAGCCTGCGTACTAGTTCATCCCACGACGGCGGGGCCAGGAAGACCAGCCGAGCGTCGGGCGCGGCCCGCCGGACCTGGCGCGCTCCGGCGACGTCTATCTCGAGCAGACACGAGACGCCGGCTTCGAGCCTTTCGTAAAGTGGCTTACCCGGCGTACCGTACCGGTTGCCAGCGAACCGTGCCCACTCAAGCAACGCTCCGCTGGCCACCAGTCGGTCAAACTCGTTGTCATCGACAAAGTGATATTCGCGCCCGTTCACTTCTCCGGTGCGCGGCTTCCGCGTCGTCACCGACACGGAAATCCAGATCTGCGGGCAAGACCTGTTGAGTGCGGCGACGACCGTGCTCTTCCCGACCCCAGAGGGCCCGGAGAGCACGGTCAGCCGCGAATGCACCGGGGTCGCGACCGCGGCACTGCCAGGACTCGGTTCCCGTCTGCCGCGCGGTTCAGATATCGGCACCGAACTCTTGCTCAAGCGCGGAGCGCTGGTTGGTACCGAGGCCGCGCACTCGACGCGATTCCGCGATACCAAGCCTTTCCATGATCTGCTTTGCCCTGACCTTGCCCACGCCGGGCAGGGACTCAAGTAGAGCCGAGACCTTCATCTTGCCAATCACGTCATCAGTGGTGCCTTCCTTGATGACATCAGTCAAGTTGGTGGCTCCGCGCTTGAGGCGGTTCTTCACCTCGGCGCGTTCTTTGCGTGCTCTGGCAGCCTTCTCAAGTGCTGCGGCACGTTCTTCGGGAGTGAGGGGAGGAAGGGCCACTCGGGGTCACCTCGGGTTTCGTCGGAAAAAGGTTTGTCGGGAGGGGAAACTAGCCAATCACGTACCCTTTAGGCAACGCAAACCCCCGTTTACGTCATTACAAATTGAAATATATTACTTAGAGTATGCGCTTTATTACTCAGCGTTATCATTTGGCTTCCACCCCCGCGTTTGAAGCCCCCAAGGGTGCTGCCTGGCCATCATCGCCACAGCACACCAGCGTAGGCCATTGGCGTCCGGCGGGGTTGGCGCCGGCTCGGCGCGTCACGGATTCGGCAGACATGTCCCACTCATCTCACTATGACACCAGGGTAACTCGAGGGGTATCGAGCGACGTGAGTCTCAACTGTGACGATGGCTTACGCCGCCTCGCCAAGGCCTCCGCGCCTGCATGCACCATTTCCGGTCCAAGGTACTTTGCTAGTTTTCTCATAATTTAGGGGTGTTTGGGGGTTTTGGTAGGATTTAGGGAGGGTTTAGGCAGACCTATGCGTCTCGGTGGTATTGGTGTGCCTTTGCGGCGGGCCAAGCTCCCTGACATCATACTCGTTGGGTGAGGTATGCGTGACCCCAAGTCACCACATTGGCTACCGGCGTCCGCTGTATACCCCACCCTCTTCCCCGGAATCCTCACCCGCCCGTTCCGGCCGTTCCCCGGGTCTTCTCACCAGACAGGCGCCCGCGCCCGGTCAGCTCCGCACGCCGGCTCGTCGCAACGAGGCGGCAATGGCCGCCGCGGCGGCTCCGGGGTCCGAAGCGCGGGTGATCGGCCGGCCGATCACCAGCAGGTCGGCTCCCGCCCGCAGGGCTTCCTCGGGAGTGGCGACCCGCGCCTGGTCATTGACCTCGCTGCCGGCCGGCCGCACGCCGGGCGTGATAAGCGTCACATCAGGGCCTACCTCAGCCCGGACGGCGGAGACCTCACGCGGCGAGCAGACCAGCCCCTGAGCGCCGGCCGCCACCGACAAGATGGCCAGCCGCAGGACGGCGTCGGGCACAGGTCCGGCCATGCCGATCTGGTCGAGGTCGTTGTCACCAAGCGAAGTCAAGATGGTGACCGCCGCCACCATCGTGTCCGGGGCCGCATCGACGACCGCGCGAACCACGTCGGTACCTCCGGCCGCGTGCACCGTAAGCACGTCAGGCCGCAGTCGCGCGACCGCTCGGGCGGCCCCGGCCACCGTGGCCGGGATGTCGTGCAGCTTCAGGTCCAGGAAGACCGCCACCCGGCTGGCGCCCCGGACGGTGGCCACCACCTCCGGACCGTAGCGCAGGTAGAGCTCGAGTCCGACCTTGACCGTGCTCACATGCGGGGTCACCAGCGCCGCCCATCGCGCCGCCGTCTCCAGGTCAGGTGCATCGAGCGCGACCGCCACTGGCGCCGGCTTGCTCACAGCTACTCCTAGGTTGATCGTTCAGTCAGTTACATACTGCTATACAATCTTGCAATTTGTCACTTTAGGATCGTCCCGCCAGCCCACGGGGAAACCGGCCATGCGCCTTGGCCACGACATCAGCGGCCCGGTCCACGCTCATCGCCGCCAGCTCCTCCTCCAACTCTCTGAGCACGCGTGAGCACGCTGAAGGGTCGTGCATGATCTCGGTACCTACCGCGACCATCGTCGCGCCCGCCAGCAGCAGCTCAAGCGCGTCCCGGCCGGTACGTACGCCGCCCATTCCGATGATCGGCACGGTGGGGAAGGCTTCCCGCACCTGCCAGACGCACCGGACCGCGACCGGCCTGATCGCCGGGCCGGACAGCCCGCCGTACGTGCCGGCCAGCGCTGGGCGCATCGTGACCGGATCTATGGCCATACCCAGCAGCGTGTTGATCAGCGACAGCCCGTCCACGCCGGCCGTGACGCAGGCGCTGGCCACCGCCACGAGGTCGGTGACATCGGGCGATAGCTTGGCGAACACGGGGATGTCGTACCTGGTGCTGGCCCGCACCGCCCCGGCCAGGCTGCCCGCCCGCTGCGGGTCGAAAGCGAACGGCCGGCCCGCATCCTCGGCATTGGCACAGGCCAGGTTGACCTCGATGGCGGTGACGCCGGCCGCATCGGACAGCCTGGCCGCCAGTTCGGCGTACTCATGGATGGTCTGGCCTGCGATCGAGACCACGACCCTGGCGCCGCGTGACAGCAGCCAGGGAAGGTCGCGCTGCAAGAACGCGTCGATACCCGGACCCTGCCAGCCCACCGAGTTGAGCATCCCGCTCGGTGTCTCAGCTAGCCGCGGCGCGGGATTGCCGGTCCGGGGTTCCGTCATGATCGATTTGCTGATCACCGCGCCGACCCGGGCCACGTCGATGAACTGGGCCAGCTCGCGGCCCGCGCCCGCGCAGCCGGACGCGGTAAGCACCAGGTTGGGCAGCTCGATCTGACCGAGCCTGGCCCTCATATCAACCGGCATTGAGATGCTGTCCTCCCGGGGGGACGATCCCCCCCAGACCCCCCCTGCTCACGGGGGGGCTGCCCGCCCCCCCGTACCCCCCTGGGAGGGGGCTGCCCGCCCCCTCATTCGCCCCCGACCAGCCGGGGGCGCCCAGGGCGTCGAAGGGGATGGTGCCCATGTCGTCCCAGCGGACTAGGTCGCCGCGGAACACCGGGCCGTCCACGCAGGAGCGGACGATCCGGGTGATCCCATCGGTTCCCGTGACCGGCAGCACGCAGCCCATGCACACACCGGTGCCGCAGGCCATCGGCACGTCCACCGAGGCCTGCACCGGGATCGCGTACCTGCCCGCGATCGCCGTCACCTCCCGCAGCACGGGCACCGGCGCGGACGCGTAGATCACGTCGGTGCGCGCCTCGCGGATGATCTGCTCGAGCTGCGCCGTGACCTGGCCGCGGGCGCCGAACGAGCCGTCGGCGGTGGCCACCGCCGCGGAACGCCCGTTCCGCCGGGCGGACAGCGCACCGAAAACGCGGTCCGCACTCTGGCCGCCGAGCAGGTAGTCAATACTGCAGCCGCGTTCGGCCAGCCGCGCGGCCAGCGCAAACAGCGGCGCGCTGCCGTAGCCGACGCCGAGCAGCAGGCAACTCGACGGATCCTTAGGCAGCGGAAACGGCCGGCCCAGGGGACCCACCGTATCGAGGACATCCCGGGCCCGCAGTCCGGCCAGCCAGCGTGTCCCCGGTCCGACGGCATCGACGACGATCTCCACCGTGCCACCATGATCGGGGCGCACGTCGTGCACGGCGAACGCCCGCCGCCCGAGCATGGAGGTCTGCGGGCCGCCGACCGCGATGGTGATGAACTGACCCGGCCGGAACTTGGTCGCGATGGCGGGCGCGACCAGCGTCAGGGCGTGGTAAGCATCGACGCGCCGCACGGTCAGCACAGTACTGCGGATCTGGACGGGCGCCATCTGCCTCACCCACGAGACGGGCGGCCGAGCAGCGCGGCGTGTTCTTGCAGCGACCGCACCCCCACCTCACCGCGGATAGTGGCTTCGATCCCGTGGACGGCGGCGGCCAGGCCTGCCACCGTGGTGACACAAGGAACGCCGCGGCGTACCGCGGCGGTGCGGATCTCGTAGCCGTCAAGGCGCGGGCCCGACTGCCCCGGGCTGCCGAACGGCGTATTCACGATCAGGTCCACCTCGCCTGCCAGGATCCGCGTTACCACGGTTGGCTCGCCGGTAGGGCCGGGACCGTCTCCGTGCTTTCGCACGATCTTGGCACGAACCCCGTTGCGCCGCAGCACCTCCGCCGTTCCCTCTGTGGCCCAGATCTCAAAGCCCAGGTCGGCCAGGCGTTTGACCGGAAATATCATCGATCGCTTGTCCCGGTTCGCCACCGAAACGAACGCCCGCCCTTTGACCGGCAGGGACCCGTAGACCGCGGCCTGGGCTTTCGCGTACGCCGTGCCGAACACCGCGTCAATGCCCATGACCTCGCCGGTCGAGCGCATCTCCGGGCCGAGCACGGTGTCCACGCCCTGTCCGGTCAGATCGCGGAACCGCCCGAACGGCAGCACAGCTTCCTTCACCGCGACCGGCGCGTCCAGCGGCAGGCAGCCCCCGTCGAGGCGTGCGAGCATCCCCTCCGCGCGCAGCGCGGCAATAGTAGCGCCCAGCATGATCCGGGCCGCGGCCTTGGCCAGCGGCACCGCCGTAGCCTTGGAGACGAACGGCACGGTGCGCGAGGCCCGAGGGTTGGCCTCAAGCACGTACAGCACTCCCCCGGCCAGGGCGTACTGCACGTTCAGCAGTCCGCGCACGCCCACTCCGGCGGCGATCGCCTCGGTGGCCGCGCGGATCTGCTCGATATCGCTGCGCCCGATGGTGATCGGCGGCAGCGCGCAGGCCGAGTCGCCGGAATGGATGCCGGCCTCCTCGATGTGCTCCATGACGCCGCCGAGGTAGAGCTCGGACCCGTCGTAGAGCGCGTCCACGTCGACCTCGATCGCGTCGTCGAGGAACCTGTCGATCAGCACCGGATGGCCGGGGCCCGCCTCCGTTGCCCGGGACACGTACGACCGCAGCGTGGCGTCGTCGTAGACGATCTCCATGCCACGCCCGCCGAGCACGTACGAGGGCCGCACCAGCACCGGGTAGCCGATCTCGCGGGCGATCTGGACCGCTTCGGTGGCCGACGTCGCGGTCCCGTACCGCGGCGCGGTGAGCCCGGCTTCTTCCAGCACGCCGGCGAACGCGGCGCGGTCTTCGGCCAGGTGGATCGCCTCCGGTGAGGTGCCTACCACCGGAACGCGCGCGGCCTCAAGGGCCCGGGCCAGCCCGAGCGGCGTCTGCCCGCCAAGCTGCACGATCACGCCCGCCACCGGGCCGGTCGCCTGCTCCGCGCGGACGACCTCGAGCACGTCCTCCAGGGTCAGCGGCTCGAAGTACAGCCGGCCCGACGTGTCGTAGTCAGTGGAGACCGTCTCCGGGTTGCAATTCACCATGACGGTCTCGTAGCCCGCGTCGGTGAGCGCGAACGAGGCATGCACGCAGGCGTAATCGAATTCGATCCCCTGGCCGATGCGGTTCGGCCCGCTGCCCAGGATGATCACCTTGGGGGTCGTGCCTTCCGGCACCTCGTTCCCGTCGTCGTAGGTCGAGTACAGGTACGGGGTGCGGGCCGCGAACTCCGCGGCGCAGGTGTCAACCGCGTGGTACACCGGCCGCACGCCGAGCCCCCAGCGGATCTCGCGGACCACGGCCTCCAGGCTCTCGCGCAGCTCAGCGATCTGCACGTCGGAGAATCCTGTCTGCTTCGCCAGCTGCAACGTCTGCGCGTCAAGCGCGGGGGCCGCGGCGATCTGCTCCGCCACCTGCTCGATGTGCTGGATCTGCTCGATGAACCAGGGATCGATGCCGGTCACGCGGACCACGTCGGCAGGGCTGGCGCCGGCCCGCAGGGCCTGGTGGATGGTGGCTAGCCGGCCGTCGTGCGGGGTTCCGGCCGTACGCAGCAAACTGGCCGGATCTCCTGGCGGATTTTTCCAGCCGAACGATCCGTGGTTACTCTCCAGCGAACGGAGCGCCTTTTGCAGGGCCTCGGCGAAATTACGGCCGATAGCCATCGCCTCCCCCACGCTCTTCATGTGGGTGGTGAGAGCGGGATCGGCCCCGGGGAACTTCTCGAACGCGAACCGCGGCACCTTGACCACCACGTAGTCCAGCGCGGGCTCGAAGCAGGCCGGGGTCTGACCGGTGATGTCGTTCGGAATCTCGTCGAGCGTGTAGCCGATAGCCAGCCGCGCGGCGATCTTGGCGATCGGGAAGCCGGTGGCCTTGGAGGCGAGCGCGGACGAGCGCGATACCCGGGGGTTCATCTCGATCACGACCATGCGCCCGGTGGCCGGCTCGACCGCGAACTGGATGTTGCAGCCGCCGGTGTCCACGCCTACCGCGCGCATGATGGCGATCGCGGTATCCCGCATCGCCTGGTACTCGCGGTCGGTCAGCGTCATGGCCGGGGCGACGGTGACCGAGTCCCCGGTATGCACGCCCATCGGGTCGATGTTCTCGATGGAGCAGACGACGACCACGTTGTCGGCGCAATCGCGCATCAGCTCGAGCTCGAATTCCTTCCAGCCGAGAATGCTCTGCTCGAGCAGAACCTCGTGCGTCGGGCTGGCGTCAAGCCCGGCCCCGGCGATGCGCCGCAACTCGCTGGCGTCCCTGGCGATGCCGGACCCGGCGCCGCCGAGGGTGAACGAGGGCCGCACGACCACCGGGTAGCCGAGCCCGCCGGCCGGGCCGCCCGGCGCGGTGCCCGTGACGACCGCGATACATTCGTCGATGTCGTGGCAGACGCGGCTGGTCGGGACCTGCGCGCCGAGCCCGGTCACGATCTCCTTGAACCGCTCGCGGTCCTCGCCCGCCCTGATCGCGTCGATGTTCGCGCCGATCAGCTCGACGTTGTAGCGGCGCAGGACACCTGAATCGTGCAGGGCGACGGCCGCGTTCAGCGCGGTCTGGCCGCCCAGCGTGGGGAGCACCGCGTCAGGACGCTGGATCGCGATGACCTTCTCCAGCGTCTCGGCCGTGATCGGCTCGACGTAGGTCGCGTCGGCGAACTCGGGGTCGGTCATGATCGTCGCCGGGTTGGAGTTGACCAGGCTGACCCTGATGCCCTCGGCCTTCAGCACCCGGCAGGCCTGGGTGCCCGAGTAGTCGAACTCGCAGCCTTGCCCGATGACGATCGGCCCGGACCCGATCACCAGCACCGATTTCAGGTCCTCACGCCGCGGCACGAGTCACCCCCCACGAGTTCGGTATGGCCTCTGCCTGCCCTCCGGAGCGAGGGTCCGGCTTTGTCTGCAGTTTGGGGTGTCACAGCACCCGAAACTGCAGACATATCACCGGGCGGCCTCATCGGGCGCGCTCGAGCAGGGTGCAGAAGTGATCGAAGTGGTCGGCGGCGTCGTGCGGGCCTGGAGCGGCTTCGGGGTGATACTGCACGCCGAACACCGGGCGCTCGAGCAACCGCAGGCCTTCCACTACGCCGTCGTTGAGGTTGACGTGGCTGATCACCGCCGGGCCGTAGGGCGTATCGAATGGCCGCTGCGCGTGGGGTGGCACGTGTGACCAGGTGGATGCGCCGTCCGGGGCCGGGGTTTGGGTGGGGTCAGGGGTTGCGCTCGGTTGCGCTTGTCCAGGGAGCGCGGCGGCGAAGCCGTGGTTGTGGCTGGTGATGTAGACGCGACGGGTGGCTAGGTCCATCACCGGCTGGTTCACTCCCCGGTGACCGTAACGGAGCTTGTAGGTCTTCAGGCCCAGAGCCAAGGCAAGGATCTGGCTGCCCAGACAGATGCCGAAGACGGGCAGGCCGGCGTCGAGCACCCCGCGCATCGCGTCCACCGCGTACCCGGCCGCGGCCGGGTCACCCGGGCCGTTGCTGAAGAACACGCCGTCGGGTGAGGCGGCGAGGATCTCTTCGGCGCTGGTGGCGGCCGGGACGACCATCACCTCGCAGCCCCTGGCCGCGAGGTGCCGCGGCGTGGACGCCTTGATGCCCAGGTCAACCGCCACGACACGGAACTTGACCTGGCCTGATGGACGGATTGTGTACGGCTCGGAGGTGCTCACCACCCGAGCCAGGTCGGCTCCGGTCATCCCGGGGCTGGCCAGGACGCGCTCGAGCAGCCGCCCGGGGTCGGTCTCGACGGTGCTGATCGCCGCCCGCATGGCGCCTTGCTCGCGCACCCGCATGGTCAGCAGCCTGGTGCCCCGGACCGCGATGCCCGGGATGCCCTCGGCGCGAAGATAATCGTCAAGCTCGCCGGTCGCCCGCCAGCTGGAAGCGATCCTGGCCGGCTCACGGACCACGTAGCCGCTGACCCATACCTGGCGGGACTCGGGATCGTCGTCGTTGACGCCCGTGTTACCGATATGCGGCGCGGTCATCGCGACGATCTGGCGGCAGTACGAGGGGTCGGTCAGCGTCTCCTGGTACCCGGTCATGGCGGTGTTGAAGACCATCTCCCCGAACCTCTCACCGGCCGCGCCGAAGGCCGTCCCGTGCAGCGTGGTGCCATCCTCGAGGACGAGCAGGGCGGTGCGGGGCACCGGGTTCATGGTCAGGCCAGCTTTCCGTCGAGCACGGTGGGCATGCCGCGCAGGAAGGTGGCCACCACCCGCCCGGGCAGTTCCATCCCGGCGAACGGCGTATTGCGGCTCTTGGACACGCCGGGAACGACGGCCTCAGCGGGGGCCGCCGGGTCATACAGGGTGAGGTTGGCGGGTGCGCCGGCCTCGAGCGGGATACCGTGCCCGGCCAGCCGCCCGATCCTGGCCGGCCGGACGGACATCCGGTCGGCGACCTGCGGCCAGTCGAGCAGTCCGGTGTCCACCATCGTCTGCTGCACCACCCGGAGCGCGGTCTCGAGCCCGGTCATGCCGAACGCCGCTTCCGACCACTCAGTTTCCTTGGCCTCCACGGGGTGCGGGGCGTGGTCGGTGGCTACGCAGTCGATGGTGCCGTCGGCGAGCGCGCGCCTCAGCTCGGCCACGTCGGCCGCGGTGCGCAGCGGCGGGTTGACCTTGAACACGGGGTCGTAGCCCGCGGCGAGCTCATCGGTCAGCATCAGGTGGTGCGGCGTCACCTCGGCCGTGACCAGCCATCCCTTGGACTTCGCCCAGCGGATGATCTCCACGGAACCGGCGGTGGACACATGGCAGATGTGCAGCGCCGATCCCACGTGGGCCGCGAGCAGGCAGTCCCGCGCGATGATGGCCTCCTCGGCCACGGCGGGCCAGCCGGCCAGGCCGAGGCTCGCGGACATCTCACCCTCGTTGACCTGTGCCCCCTCGGTGAGCCTCGGATCCTGCGCGTGCTGGGCGATCACGCCGTCAAACGCCTTGACGTACTCCAGCGCCCGGCGCATCAGCAGCGGGTCAGCCACGCACCGGCCGTCATCGGAGAACACGCGGACCCGCGCGGCCGAATCCGCCATCGTGCCGAGCTCGGCCAGCCGGACGCCGCCCAGCCCGACGGTGACCGCGCCCACCGGCTGGACATCGCAATGCCCTGCGGCGCGGCCGAGTCGCCAGACCTGCTCCACCACTCCGGCGGTATCGGCGACTGGTTCGGTATTGGCCATGGCATGCACGGCGGTGTAACCGCCGAGGGCGGCCGCCGCCGTGCCAGTCTCGACCGTTTCCGCGTCCTCCCGGCCCGGCTCGCGCAGATGCGTGTGCAGGTCGACCAGGCCGGGCAGGGCGATAAGGCCGTCGGCGTCGAGCACCCGGACACCCGAGTGGTTCAGCCCGGTCTCGACGGCCACGATAGATCCGCCGCTGAGCAGGATGTCAGCGGTCCCGCTCGCCCGGCCGCCGTATCCGGCGACCGTGACGCCCCTGATCAGCCACCTGTCCGGTTCCGTGGGCCGGCCGTCCATCGCGGGGCCGCCGTCCATCGCGGGGCCACCGGCCGTCACGGGGTCACCGCCGGGAACTCGGTGCCGCCAAGCAGCAAGTACAAGACCGCCATCCGCGTGGTCACCCCGTTCGCCACCTGTTCCACGATCGTCGAGCGGGCGGAGTCCGCTACGTCGGCGGCAATTTCCACTCCCCGGTTCATCGGCCCCGGATGCATGACGATGGCGTGCTCGGGCAGCCGTGACATCCGCGCGGCGTCGAGCCCGTACCTGCGGCTGTACTCGCGCACGCTCGGGAAGTACGCCGCGGTCATCCGCTCCTGCTGGACCCGGAGCATCATCACCACATCGCTCTTGGGCAGCTCGCTGTCCAGGTCATAGCTCACCTCACAGGGCCAGCTGCCGACGGCGAGCGGCAGCAGCGTGGGCGGAGCGGCCAGGGTCACCTCGGCACCGAGAGTGCTCAGCAGTAGCACGTTGGACCGGGCCACCCGGCTGTGCAGGATGTCTCCGACGATGGTGACCCGGACTCCGTCGAGCGCGGCACCCCGAGTGCTGGCCCGGGACGCCGCCTTGAGCCTGCGCCGGATGGTGAACGCGTCGAGCAGAGCCTGGGTGGGATGCTCGTGGGTGCCGTCTCCGGCGTTGAGGACGCTGCCCTGGACCCAGCGCGCGAGCTGGTGCGCCGCACCGGATGCGCTGTGCCTGATCACCACCGCGTCCGCCCCCATGGCCTCCAACGTCAGCGCGGTGTCCTTCAGGCTCTCGCCCTTGGCCACGCTCGACCCTTTGGCGGAGAAATTGATCACGTCGGCGGATAGCCGTTTGGCGGCGGCCTCGAACGAGATCCTGGTCCTGGTCGAGTCCTCGTAGAAGAGGTTGACCACGGTCCGGCCGCGCAGCGTTGGCAGCTTCTTGATCGGACGGTCGGCCAGCTGAGCCAGCTCCTCGGCGGTGTCGAGAATCAGCAGCGCGTCGGCCCGGCTCAGGTCGGCGGCCGAGATCAGGTGCCGTTTCACGGCTGCCTCCCGTCGTCGCCGACCATCACGGCGTCTTGATCATCGACCTCGGTCAGCAGGACGTGTACGAACTCGCGCTGCGAAGTCGGCAGGTTCTTGCCCACGTAATCGGCGCGGATCGGGAGTTCGCGATGGCCACGGTCCACCAGCACCGCCAGCTGCACGGCCCGGGGCCTGCCCAGGTCGTTCAGCGCATCGAGCGCGGCTCGCACCGTCCGGCCCGAATACAGCACATCGTCGACGAGGACGACGGTCTTCCCGTCTACCCCGTCAGCGGGAAGCTCGGTTCGGCCGAGCGCGCGAGCCGGGTGGAGCCGCAGGTCGTCCCGGTGCATGGTGATGTCCAGCGAACCGCACGGGACCTCTAGCCCCTCGAACTCCCCGATAAGAGCCGCGAGCCGACGCGCGAGCGGAACCCCGCGGGTCGGAATGCCAAGCAGGATGACCTGATCACCGCCGTGCGTCCGCTCCAGGATCTCGTGCGCGATCCTGGTGAGCGCGCGCCTGATCTCCTCGGCATCGAGGACCGCGAGACCATCACGCCCCGCGACCGGACTGCTGGCTGCGCACATATGACGGACCTCCTTCCCCGCCTCTCCGGACGGTCCTTAAAGGATGTCTACGTGGTCGATCATACGGGGAGTCACCAACAGGCAGAGCGGCTTCGGGACACCCCTCGCCATATGTGATTTAGCTCACACCCGACGGGTGTTACCGGAACGTGACGATGGCCCGCTCCGTCCCGCCAATAAGCCTGCAGCGACGGGAAACCTGGCCGCGGCCGGGTTCTGGCCGGCCGGCGGAGGGTACATAGTGAAGTGCGAGGGCTAGTCGGTTACCGGATGAGTTGAGCCAGTTTTTGCCATTCGGCTTGACCTTATAGCGCGCGCCGCCTACCGTCACTGAGCGTAACCGTTACCGTAAGCGACGACTGGCCGGGGAACCGAGGAACAATGCCATCTGAGTACGCCAAGACACTCGGCGCGCGGCTGCGCGCCATCCGCACACAGCAGGGCCTCTCGCTGCACGGAGTTGAAGAAAAGTCCCGCGGCCGCTGGAAGGCCGTCGTCGTGGGCTCATACGAGCGCGGCGACCGGTCGGTAACGGTCCAGAAACTCGCCGAGCTCGCCGAGTTCTACGGGGTGCCGGTGTCCGAGCTGCTGCCCGGCGACGCTGCCCCATCGCCGCTGGTGCCGTCGCCAAAGCTCGTCATCGACCTAGAGCGCATGGGCCAGCTGCCCAAGGATAAGGTCGGCCCACTGGCCCGTTACGTTGCGACCATTCAGAGCCAGCGCGGCGACTACAACGGCCGCGTCCTGTCTGTCCGGCACGAGGATCTCCGCTCGCTGGCGGTCATCTACGACAAGTCCCCCTCTGACCTGACCGAGGAGCTCATCAGCTGGGGCGTGCTCGACGCGGATGCGCGTGGCGCGATGGATGGTTTCTGAGCCGCTAACCTGCCGGCCGAAGCGGGAGCGGAGACTGCACCTCGACACCGAGCGCAGTCTCTGCCAGCGACAGGAAGGTCTCCGCATCCCGCAGCAGGTCATCGGCCTCTCGCGCCGATGCCGCGCGGGGTAGTCCTGCTTCGGCGGCCGCGCGCTTGCCGGCTCCGGCCGCGAAGTAGGCAGCCCACTCGGTGAGCGCCGGCTCGACTTGGGGCAGCAGCTCCCAGACGCTATGCGGCTTCCTGCGCCTCGACCTGGGTTCACCGCGAGCGGCCACCACCGCGGCCGCCGCCCGCAGCGCCGCCAGGTGGGCGGTGACGTACCGGGCGCCGGGCGCCGACTCGTCGGCCGCCTCGGCGAGACCGCGCCGCGCGGACTGGAGCATGCTGAGCACCGTCGGCGCCAACCCCGGAGCTGCGAGAGCCCCGGGATGCCGCGAGCTGACGTCACCTCGGCCCGGTCGCATCTCCACTGCGTTCACCATCGCTCTTCATCTCCTTCTCTGGCCTGGCCAGGCGAGGTGCTTTCCTCTACCTCACCCGGCCGGCGCTGACACCTCTATTCGAACCTAAATTCGCTCGGATGTCCAGCCGTCTTCGATGTCTGTTCGAAGATAACGCTGGGGTCTGACATTTTCGGGGTTCCGAGACACGGAGGTGTGCGACACGAGTGCCCGGGTCCCGCACCTGGGTCGGTAGTGATGAGAGTCCAGTTGTGCGAGGAGCCCGGCTGTGCGAGGAGCCCGGCTGTGCGAGGAGCCCGGGCATGGCCAGAGTCGCGGGGCTGCCGCGCATCTGGTCACAGTCACGGCTTCCGCAGCACCCTGCCCGTGCTCCTGGCCAGTCCCGGAAGTCCGCCCGGCACCCATAACGTGGCACCCGGCGAGTCCCGGCCGAGCTCGCACGAATCCAGTCCCGTCCGCCTCTCTCGCCCTGCCCGCCTCTCGCCTCGCCGACCCGGCGGCAGCACGATGGCGCGTGGGCGCGGCTCTTACGGAGGGAGCCGGGTATCGGGGGTGAGGCCGGCCGTCGTGGTGGCAGCTGAGCTGGCGGCGACGGTGGTCATGCCGCGGGTAACGTTCCCTGGCGTCATGTGACGTTCCCCGGCGTCCCGCTGGCCGCTGTGGTCCCGGCTGTCCCGCCCGCCGCCGGTTCCCGGCGTCCTGGCCGGGATTTGCGTGGTGGATCCGGGCTTGATGGTGGATCCGGTGCACGGGGATACCTCCTATCCACCGCAGAGCCCGGATCCACCACAATCTTCCCCCGGGCCGCCGCACCACGGGCACCGCAGGTGCTTTGACGTCACACGGGAACCGCCGGCCCCGGCGGGACTGCCCTGTGTGCCGGCCAGGGCCGGCAACGCGCCGTCGTGCCCCCCAGCCCCGGAACACGTCAGCGTCAGCCGCCCCACCAGCCACACACGCATCACTCCGTGACCGGGCTGCTCCCCGCCGATGGCGGGGGCTCCTTACCCAGACCGGCCGGGTCCAGGCGCGGGCTAGCCAGCCGCCCGGCCCCTGCCCGCCAGCTGATTTGTGGCCACCATCACTAGATGGGGCCGACCGGAAACAGGACGCGCACGAGCTGTGAGATAGAGCCGCGATACGACAGCGGACGTCCAAGGATCCCCGGGCACCCGATCCACCGCAAAAGTCGGGGCTTCGCGCCAATTCTCGCTGCCTGGGCACGGCCAGGCCAGGCCAGGGGGAACCAGCTAGCGCCTCCCCAGGAGCCGTAGAGCCGACCGCGATGAGGCTATTGGGGACAGTCGACCGATAGGCGCCATTTGCGCGCGACGCAACTGTTTGTGCGAAGGGCTAGCCTGGGCCTGTATTTTATTCGCGTGCCATCCCTACCCGCCACTGATGACGGGAGCGCGAAGCCACTCGCCGAGGACTTGAGCACAAGCTCCGGCGAACAGGACATCGAGGGGGATGCTAGCGCCGAGTCTGTTGCAACCGGGACCGACGTGATGCCTGACGCTACCGCTGAGCAGCCCGTGAGCGCTGCTAACGGTGAGCCGCGTGCCGCCGGGCCGGACGCTGAACTGGTTCAGGCCAAGGCTGAGACCCACGCTCGCCCCGCCAAGGCCGAGGCACGTCCCAAGGCCGAGGCACGTCCCAAGCCCGACGCAGGCCCCGCCAAGGCCGACGTTGGGCCGCGTCCAGGCGAGTCGGGGCGGTGGTTCCGTCCGGCACGGGCCGATTCGCTGCTTCCGGGCTTGGCCGGGCTTCCGGGGCTGGCCGAGGCATCCATCGTCCCGGCCGAAACAAGGTCAGACGCTCCGGCCCCGGCCGGAACAAAGTCAGACGCTCCGGCCCCGGACCAAACAGGGCCGGACACCCCGGACGCTTCTTCAGCGGAGGAAGCCGACCTGCCGGAGACGGCCGCAGCGTCGAGAAATGCTGAGACAGCTACCCAGTCCTGGGAGGCCAACCCGGCGGTTCCCCAGCGGGGCACATCCGGCTCGCCTTCCAAGCCAGCCCGGGCGGGTTCCGGGTCGCCTCGGCAAGGTACGGACGCGCCCGCTAGGCCGACCCGGGTGGGCGCGCCGCCACGGCCGGCTAGGCCGCACTCGGCGCCTGGCCAGCCGGGCGGGCCGGGCCAGCAGGCCGGGCAATCAGCCAGGAACCCAGCACCAGCCGGGATCACCACACCAGCCGGGAACCCGGCACCAGGCGGGACCACTGCACCAGCCAGGACCACCGGACCAGGCGGGGACCTGGCGCCGGATCAGGGGCGCTCAGCGTTGCCGCCGGGAGAGTCAATACCGGGGCCGACGGCGACGGAGGGCGGAACGCCCGATGAGCCGGAGATCGCGACTAAGAGGCGGTTTCGCCGGCGTGTCGTGCTGCAGGCCAGCTTGATCGGCGGTGCCGGGGTGGCCGTGCTGCCACTGCTCGCGGTGGTCGGCGGCATCACGCGGAATGCGGAAGAGCAGCCGGCCAGCTTCACCTACTCGATGAATACGAACTGGCTGTTCGGCGGCCAGTACACCTCGGGCTCGGAGAGCAGCTTCTACGACGACAGCAACTTCGCGCCCGTCGCGCTACCGCATACGGTCACCAGCTTTTCCTGGCAGAACTGGGACTCCAACGCCTGGCAGCAGGTGTGGATCTACCGGCGTCACTTCAGCGGCACGCACCTGCTCGGGGCGCATCCTGCGGGCAGCCGGATCTTCATCGATTTCGACGGCGTCATGGTCAACGCGTCGGTCGTCCTCAACGACCAGGTGGTGAGTACCCACCAGGGCGGGTATCTGCCCTGGTCCGCCGAACTCACCGGCAAGATCACGGCCGGGGATAACCTGCTCGCGGTCGTCGTCGATGCGCGCTGCCTGGCGGTACCGCCGGTCGGCGTGGGAGGCGGCCCGGGCAGCGTCGACTTCTTCCAGCCCGGCGGGATCTACCGTGACGTCAACCTCCGGGTGGTCCCGCAGGCGTTCCTCTCCGACCTGTTCGCCTTGCCCGCCGACGTGCTCGGCCCGCAGCGACGGGTGGACGTCGAGTGCTCCATCGACTCGGCGGTGACGCCGCCGCACGCCGACGGAACCCTGCTCGTCGAGCTGTTCGACGGGTCCGCGCAGATCGCCTCTCAGTCCGCGACGGTGAAGGTCACCTCCCCTGGGGTCAGCACCACGAAACTGAGCCTGACCGATCTGGGGCCGATCGGCTTGTGGTCGCCCGATAGCCCGAAGCTGTACAAGGTCCAGGCCACACTCAGCTTTCCCGGCCTCGGCAGTCACGTCCTGACCAGGCAGATCGGGTTCCGCGATGCCTCATTCCGGCCAGACGGCTTCTACCTCAACGGCGGCCGGTTCCAGCTCTTCGGCCTGGACCGGCACCAGCTCTACCCGTATACCGGCATGGCCATGCCGGCCCGGGTCCAGCGCAAGGACGTCGAGATCCTCAAGAACGATTTCAACTGCAACATGGTGCGCTGCTCGCACTACCCGCAATCGCCGCATTTCCTCGACGCCTGCGACGAACTCGGGCTGCTTGTCTGGGAGGAGGCACCGGGCTGGCACAACGTGAGCACCAGCCCCGCCTGGCAGGATCTCGTGGTGCAGAACGTGCGCGACATGGTGGTCAGGGACCGGAGCCGTCCGTCGGTGATCATCTGGGGTACCCGGCTCAACGAGACGCCCGACTTCCCCGGGCTGTGGGCCGCGACCCGGCAGGCCGCGGCTGAGCTCGACAGATCGCGGCCGAGTTCGGGCGCGATGGCTTTCCGCGAAGATGTGGCCTGGCACGAAGATGTCTTCGCCTACAACGACTACGGCACCACGGCGAAGACCGGCGACATCGCGCTCAAGCCGCCGTTCACAGGCCTGCCCTACCTCGTCACCGAGGCCGTCGGCGTGGAGGACGCCAGGCCGCAGCACTTCGCCTGGACGGACACGCCGGCTCAGCTCGCCAGGCAGGCTGCCCTGCACGGCCAGGCACACAGCCAGGCCCGCTCCAACCCCGAGTATGCGGGGCTGCTGGCCTGGGCCGGGTTCGACTACGCCTCGGTACTCAGTCAGGATCCTGACAACATCAAGTGGGCTGGGGTAGCCGACGGTTTCCGGGTGCCCAAGCCCGGCGCGGCCATCTACCAGTCCCAAGGCGACCCCAGCGTCGGCCCGGTCATCATCCCTGTGTTCTTCTGGGAGCCCGGCGGCGCCGTTCCCGCTGCCGCCCCGGCCGCGATGGTGGCCAGCAACTGCGAGCAGCTCGAGGTTTTCATCGACGGTATTCACCTCACCACGGCGCTGCCCGCCCTCGGCTCGGCGCAGTACAGCGGCCTGGCCTACCCTCCCTTCCTGATCCAGCTGCCAGCGCTCAGCCCGAACGTCACGCCGGAACTCCTCATCCTGGGCTACATCGGCGGCCAGCAGGTCACCTACGTGCGCATGGCATCGGACCCGGCCGGCGACGCCCTCGGCCTGACGGTGGACGACATGACGATCTCAGCCGACGGTTCGGATGCGACCAGGGCCGTCTTCCGGGCCCTCGACGCCCACGGTAACCAGCGCAGGTACGCCAGCGGCCAGGTCACCCTGACCCTGTCGGGTCCGGCGACGCTGGTCGGCGATAATCCGTTCGCGTTCGGCGAGTACGGCGGGCTGGGCGCGGTGTGGATCCGCTCGCAGGCCGGCCAGCCGGGCACCATCACGCTGACCGCGAGCCATCCGCTGCTCGGCCAGGGCGAGGTCGAGGTCAGGTCCGAGCAGCCCAGCCAGGTCAATCAGCTGACCTGACCGGGCGCCCGGCCGGGCGGGCGTGACGCGTTCGCCTGCCGTATCACCACAGCTCGTTCAGGAGCATAATTTTCTTCTTTTAAGCTTGCGAGAATGCAGCGTTCGCTTTCGGTATCCGAGTTCGGCCCCGGCGAGTTCGCCGCGCAGCTCGATCAGCTGATCTCGGTGTACGCGGCGGCGATGCGGCCCCCCGACGAGTTGCTGGCCGGCCGTAAGTCGATCATGGCCAGGCATGCCGCCAACCCCGGGTTCCGCGCGCTCACCGTCACCGACGACGGTTCGGACGAGCCGGTCGGCTTCGGCTACGGCTTCCACGGGATGCACGGTCAGTGGTGGCACGATACGGTCCGGCATGCGCTGTCGGCCACCCGCGGCGTGGTCGTCGCCGCGGACTGGCTGGACGACTCGTTCGAGGTGGCCGAACTGCACGTGGCCCCGACGCATCAGGGTCAGGGCACCGGCGCCGCCCTCCTGCTCAGGCTCACCTCTGGGCGGCCGGAACGTACCGCGCTGCTGTCGACGCGGGACGCCGACACGCCGGCCCGGCGGCTCTACCGGGGCACCGGGTTCGTCGACCTGCTGACCGGGTTCCACTTCTTCCCCAGCGGCGAGCCGCCTTACGCGGTGATGGGCGCCGAGCTTCCGCTGCGCACCCGCTCCCCCGAACCCCGCTCGCCCAGGCCGAGCCGCTGATAGATCTCGCGGGTCGCCCGGGACCAGTTGAGCGTGTAGAAGTGCAGCCCGGGCACGCCCTCGGCGAGCAGCCGCTCGCACATGCCCGCAGCGTAGTCCACGCCGATCTCCCGGACCGCGGCCCGGTCGTCCGACACCGCCTGCAGCCGGTCCCACAGCTGCGTCGGCACCCGGCAGCCGCCGAGCTCGAGCGCCCGCTCGATGATCCGCAGGCTGGTGATGGGCATGATGCCGGGGATGATCGGCACGTCGCCGCCTTGGGCGGCGACCCGGTCCCGCATGCGCAGGTAATCCTCCGGGTAGAAGAACATGTTGGTGATCGCGAAGTCCGCGCCCGCCCGGCACTTGGCCAGGAAGAAACGCACATCCGTCTCCGGGTCAGGTGACCGGGGGTGTTTTTCCGGGAACGCGGCCACCCCGACGCAGAAGTCACCGGCGCTGCGGACCAGGCGGACCAGGTCCGCCGCGTAGCTGAGTCCATCTGGGTGGGGGGACCATTCGGCGTTCGGGTCGCCGGGCGGATCGCCCCGCAACGCGAGCACGTTGCGCACCCCGACCGCCGCGTACGCCCCGACGACCTGCCTGAGCTCGGCCACCGAGTGGTCCACCGCGGTGAGGTGCCCGACCGGAGTCAGCGTGGTCTCCTCGGCGATCCGGCCGGTGACCCTGACCGTCCGGTCCCTGGTCGACCCGCCGGCCCCGTAGGTCACCGAGACGAACGTCGGCCGCAACGGCTCGAGCTGCCGGATCGCCCGCCACAGCTGCTGTTCCTCGACCTGGGTCTTGGGCGGCATGAACTCGAAAGAGAACGCCTGGCGTCCGGAGGCGAGCAGCTCGCGGATCAGCGGCGAGTGCGGCCCCACGGCACGATTGGCGTCCGTCTGGGCGGATGGGCGCGGGCGCGGCGGACTCGGCGGCATACCGTCAAGCCTAGCCGCTGGCGGGCAGAACGGTTGCTCGCCAATAGCGCAAGCCCGGCTGGAACGCCGAGCGGGGCTAGAACGCCAGGGCCTGTGCCCGCCGGTTGACTTCGGTCGCCCGGTGCCTGGCGATCGCCTCGATCGGCGTGCCGGGCAGCGTCTCGTCCGCGGTGAACAGCCAGCGAAGCGCGTCTGGCTCGTCAAATCCGCAGTCGAAGAGCAGGGTCAGCGTGCCGCACAGGCCCTTGACGACCTGATTGCCGTCAAGGAAGGCGGCCGGGACCGCGAGCGTCCCTTCCGGGCGCTTCACGGCGAGGAGTTTGCGATCACGGAGCAGTTGCTTGACTCGCCCGATAGGAATGCCGAGCTGGTCGGCTACGTCGGGGAGGGTCAGCCATTCGCCGACTTGAGCGTCGGTCGCGAGGTCAATCTGGGCCACGAATCAAATGTCCCACGTCCAGGGTCTTTCCAAACACTCGGGTTTTCCAGCCGCCGGCGCTGAGGGCAGTGGGGCTAGACGGACACAGCGGCTTTGAGGGGGATAGCGGGGTCGGCGAGGCGACCGATGTCCACGGGATCGCCGGAGTCGATGAGGCGACGGCCCTGCAGCAGGTCCCGTGGGCGGTCCACGGTCAGCAGGGCGACCAGCCGGCCGGCCGTCAGCCAGCACGCCGTCCAGTCGGGGCTGGCCGGATCACCGCGCCAGAGAAGGTCTTCGGCATCGCCGTGGTAGCCCGCGTACTGCACCATGCGACCGAACTGCTCGGACCAGAAATAGGGCACCGGGTCGTAGACCTCGTCGCCGCCGAGGACGTTAGCCGCTACCACCTCGGGTGCGTGCAAGGCCACGTCCCAGTGCTCGAAGCGCAGCCGACGGCCGAAGCGCCGCGACTCGAACGCGGCGCAGTCCCCCACCGCGTAGACGCCGGGCTGGGAGGCGCGCAGGCCTGCGTCGACGGCCACGCCGTTCTGCAGCTGCAGGCCGGAGTCTTCCAGCCACCTGGTGGCCGGGCGTACCCCGACCGCGGTGACGATCTCGTCCGCGACGATCCATTCACCCCCGGCCAGCGCGAGCCCGTCCGGCTGAATGGATTCCACCGCGACATCGACCCTCAGGCCGACGCCGGCGCCGGCGTACCAGCCGGCGGTCTGCGCCCCCACCGCGGCCCCCACCGCCGAGAACAGCGGCGCGGGTCCCGCCTCCACCACCGTGACCTGACCTCCTCGGGCGGCCGCCGCGGTGGCCAGCTCCGCGCCGATCCAGCCGGCTCCCACGATGGCCAGCCGCAGCCCGGGCCGGAGCAGGTCCCGCAGCGTCAGCGCGTCGTCGTAGCTGCGCAGGAACCGCTGCCGCCCCTCCCCAGGCAGCGCCACAGGGAACGCTCCGGTGGCCAGCACCAGGTGATCGAAGGGATACTCGGCCCGGTCGGTGACCAGGGTCGTCCCCGCCAGGCGCACCGCCTCCTCGCCGGGATGGAAGTCCACATCCAAAGCGGCGAAGTCGGCGTTGAGCGACGGGTCGAGGTCGCTTTCCGTCAGGACCTTCTTCGACAGCGGCGGGCGGTCGTACGGCGGCCGCGGCTCGGCACCGATCATGGTGATCCGGCCGGCCAGGCCACGCGCTCGCAGTTGTTCAACCGTGCGCAGCCCGGCCAGGCCCGCACCGGCCACCACAACTCGCCCGTTTTCTGTCACAGCGCACCAGGCTACGCGGATGGCCGGAAGGGACACCACGATTAGCGGCGCCAGCTAGGCGAAACGACCGTAAAATCGGTCGCGATGGACGATACCCTGGCCGATCCGCTCACCGGGCGCCTGCTTGACGGGCGTTATGCCGTGACGGCACGCATCGCGCACGGCGGGATGGCCACCGTCTACCTGGCCATGGACACCCGGCTGGACCGCGAGGTGGCCCTCAAGGTCATGCACGCCGAGCTGGCCAGGGACGACGACTTCGTCCGCAGGTTCATCGGCGAGGCTAAGTCGGTCGCCCGGTTGTCTCACCAGAACGTGGTCGCGGTCTTCGACCAAGGTGCCGACGGCCCGTTGCTCTACCTGGCGATGGAGTACGTACCGGGGCGCACGCTGAAGGAGATGCTGCAGGACAAGGGGCGGCTGCCTGCTGCGATGGCGCTCGAAATCATGACCGGCGTGCTCGGCGGCCTGGCGGCCGCGCATGCCTCCGGCATCGTGCACCGCGACGTCAAGCCGGAGAACGTGCTGCTGACCGCGGACGGCCGGATCAAGGTGGCGGACTTCGGCCTGGCCCGGGCGCTGACCGCGGCGGGCCACACCAGGACCGGCTTGCTCATCGGCACGGTCGCCTACGTGCCGCCCGAGCAGGTGACCGGGGCCAGCACCGGCCCGCGCGGGGACGTGTACTCGGCGGGCGTGATGCTCTTCCAGATGCTCACCGGCCGCCTGCCGTTTACCGGCGACACCCCGCTGTCGGTGGCCTACCAGCATGTCAACAGCGACGTTCCCGCGCCTTCGACGCTGGCGCCCGGCTTGCCTGCCGCCGTTGACCAGCTCGTGCTCACGGCCACCAGCCGGGACCCGGCGCTTCGCCCGGCCGACGCCGGCGAGTTCCTGCGCGCGGTGCGCCGGGTCGGGGAGGGGCTGCGTGAGTCAAGCGGGCTTACCGGCATGATCGGGATCGGCGCCCAAGGCCTGGACGAGGCACCGTGGCTCGACCTGAACACCCCTGCGGCCACCGGCGAATGGTGGAATCAGGGCGTCCGGGCACCGTCCGCGAACGGGCACGCAAGCGGGTCGTACGACACCGCCCGGTTCGCCGGCGGGCGCGAAGACGCCAGTTCGCACACGCTTGTCGTGCACCGCGAAGACGGCGGGCGGCACCTGAGCCGCCCCGAACCGCTCCTGCAGCGCTGGCTGTTCAGCCCCAGGCTCCTGGTCATCGTGCTCGTTATCGCGCTCGGCGCGGGGCTCGGCCTGGGCGGCTGGTGGCTGACCACCGGACGCTACACACAGGTGCCTGTGGTGACCGGCGACTCGGTGACGATCGCCACCGCGGCCCTGACCGCACAAGGCTTCACGGTCAAGGACAGCACCCAGGCGCCAAGCAACACCGTGGCGAAGGGCAAGGTCCTCGGCACCAGCCCGGCGGGCCGGGTGTCGAAGGGCTCGGCCATCGCGCTTGTCGTCTCCAGCGGGCCCTTCACCTCCGTGGTCCCCAACGTGCAGCATGACCAGCCCGGGCAAGCCAAGGCGGCGCTGCAACGGGTGCACCTGGTGGGCGTCACCCAGCCGGTCGGTTCCAGCTTCCCGGTCGGGTCGGTGGTCGGCACCAAACCGGGCGCGGGAACCACCTGGCCGCAGACCAAGCCAGTGACCATCGAAGTCTCCGCGGGATCGCCGCTGCCCAGTTTCCTTGGGGAAAACATCCAGACGGCCCAGCAGTGGGCCGGGCAGCACGGCGTGACCCTGAATCAGCAGCCGGACAACAACAGCCAGCAGCCGTCCGGCACCATCACCGGGCAGCAGCCCGCGGCGGGCGGGACCGTCCAGCCGGGCGAGACCATCACCGTCAACGTGTCCGCCGGCCCTCAGAACATCAATGTGCCAAACCCGATCGGAATGTCGGTAGCCGCGGCCACCCAGACCCTCCAGCAGGCGGGATTCCAGGTCCAGGTGAACAGGTACGGGCCGTTTGGCAAGGTGTTCGACTTCAGCCCGGTCGGCCAGGCGCCGCGCGGCAGCACCATCATCCTGGATGTCGGTTTCTAACCTGCGCGGCCAGGGCACAGGCGCCGTGAGCATGCGCTATGCTCTCGATCATGCGTCAGCAGTTTTGGTTTTGGTTTGGCTACCGGCCCGGGCTCGGGACGGTCGCCCGCCAGACCTTGCCCTGACGGAAGCGACCTTACGAAAAGCCCCGGGCGATCAGGCCCGGGGCTTTTTTTATGCGTGAGAACCAATGGAGGCGGACAACATGGTCGTGGTGATGACGGCGGAGGCCGGAGAGACGGAAGTCGACGGCGTCGTCGACCGGGTGCGCGCGGCGGGCGGCGACGCGTTCGTGAGCCGGGGCATGTCCCGGACGATTGTCGGCCTGGTCGGTGACGTCGATCACCTCGACACGCTGAACCTGCGCGGTATGCCGGGCGTCAGCGACGTGGTGCGGATCTCCGCGCCGTACAAGCTGGTGAGCCGGGAGCACCACCGGGAGCGTTCGGTGATCCGGGTGGGCGGGGTGCCGATCGGCCCGGACACGCTGACCGTCATCGCCGGCCCGTGCGCCGTGGAGACGGCCGAGCAGACGCTGGCCTCCGCGCTGATGGCCAGGGCCGCCGGCGCGTCGCTGCTACGCGGCGGCGCGTACAAGCCGCGCAGCTCGCCGTACGCGTTCCAGGGCCTGGGCGAGGCCGGCCTGAAGATCCTGGCTGAGGTGCGGTCCGAGACCGGCCTGCCGATCGTCACCGAGGTGGTCGACCCAGCGGATGTGAACCTGGTCGCCAGCTACGCGGACATGCTGCAGGTCGGCACCCGCAACATGCAGAATTTCCCGCTGCTGCAGGCGGTCGGCGGGGTCGGCAAGCCGGTCATGCTCAAGCGCGGCATGAACGCCACCATCGAGGAATGGCTGATGGCCGCCGAGTACATCGCCCAGCGCGGCAACCTCGACATCGTGCTGTGCGAGCGCGGCATCCGCACCTTCGAGACGGCCACAAGGAACACCCTGGACATCAGCGCGGTGCCGGTGACCCAGCGGCTGTCCCACCTGCCCGTGATCGTGGACCCGTCGCATTCGGGCGGCCGCCGCGACCTGGTCCTGCCGCTGTCGCGGGCCGCGATTGCGGTCGGCGCCGATGGCATCATCGTGGACGTCCACCCGAGCCCGGAAACCGCGCTGTGCGACGGCCCGCAGGCGCTGATCGAATCCGACCTCCGCGAGCTGGCCAGCGTGGCCGCCCACCTGTCCCCCCTGGTCGGACGCACTCTCACCCCCGCCCCGCCCATCCCCCGCACCCCAGCCCTCACCTAGCACGAGGCTGACTGGGGGCAGGAACAGCACGGGCGGGCAGGACGGTGCGGGCGGGGCTCACGGGACCACGGGCGGGTCCGGGGACGACCAGCCGTCGCCGGGCGCCTTCTCTTCACCGCGCTGGGGCGAACGTTGGTTGATGGAGCACTAGTTCGGTGGCGAGGTCGTCGATGTCGAGACGGCCTTCGATGCGGTGCAGGTCGTCGAGGCGGGCGCGGGTCTCCACCCGGCGCGGGGTCAGCAACGTGCAGCCGGGACGCCGAGGTCACGGACCGCGGCGCGGATGTTGCCCGGCAGGATGCGCTCGAACTGCTGGCGGTTTCGCCCTTTGAGCACGATCTCGCCCAGTTTGAGCAAGACGCACGGCTCGTCCTGACCAGTCCGGCCGGCGGACTGCGACACCCCGCCAGTGTGCCAGCTTGCTACGGGTAACCGGAGGCCTGAAGCGGGTGCTAGCCTCAGTGATTTCCGCGCGGGCCGCCGATAGCTTGGCCACATGAGCATCAAGGACGAAGTCCGGGCCTCGGCGGAGGCGCACCGCGATCTTGGCCCGGGTTACGACACGGCCGTGGCCGAAGGCCTCGTCGAGCGCATCGGCGAGGAAATCGACAAGCGGGTGGACGCCCGGTTGTCCGGCCAGGTGGGGTACCGGGCGCCGCGCCGGGATGCGTGGGCCGCCCGCCGCGAGCCGGTACCCGGCCGGATCGGATTCGGTGTCGTGGTGCTCGCCATGGGCTCGATGGGCATGGCCATCGGGGCCACCGCGGTGGTGCTTCATCCCGGCGATTCCGCCGGCCAGCTCAGCGGCGGCACGGCCGTTATGATCATGTTGATCTGGGTCGTGATCGCGGTCATCAACGTCGCCTACGCCCGGCACAGGTGATCATATTTGTGGCCATCGGCAGCAGGTTGTAGCGTGCGCTCATGAGCAGCGACCACGAGGCGGAGATCCGCGCCTCCGTGGCCGCGCACCAGGATCTGGGTTCAGGTTATGACGACGCGGTGGCCGAAGGCCTGGTCGAGCGCATCGGCGCGGAGATCGACAAGCGGATAGACGCCCGGCTCGGGTCCCTCGGAACCCAGTACGGACCGGTGCCGGGCGGGCCGGGCGCCCAGGGTAGTCCAGGTGCCCCGGCCGGGTATCAGGGGTATCAGGGGTACATGGGGCCGATGCTGCCGCCCGGTTACCAGATGGGGCCGCCGCCGGTGCGACCGCCCTCCGTCGGGCAGCGCAACGTGGCCACCACGGTCACCGCCCTCGGGTCCATAGCCCTCGGCGTCGGAGCCACGGCGATCGTGTCGGGGGGCAGCAGCGGCAACTCCGCCGCGCGAGCCTTCATGGTCCTGCTTATCTGGGCGGCCATCGCGGTCATCAACATTGCCTACGCCCGACGGCACTGAGGTGCGCGACGATGTTCGAGCGTTACACCGACCGGGCCGGCCGGGTCATCGAATCGGGCCCAGGGCCCAGGGACGGTTTAGTTACTCGCTGCCCGGCTTGCCCGGCAGGACGCCGCACAGCAGCCGGTTGTCACCGCGTTGCCAGAGCGTGCCGACTTCGGCGAAGCCCGCCGCCTTGAGCGCCTCCACATGGGTGCCGAGCTGGGTCGAGGAGGTGCCGTGGTGGCCGGAGTCGACGTGACGGCGCTTGCGTTCCGCGACGTGCCCGGCCAGGGCCGGGTCGGCGGCGGCCGCTTCCCACCAGCCGGACCAGCCCTCGCCGTGCCCGGCGGGAAATCGGCGCAGGTCCTCGTGCTGGCGCAGCGCCACGTCGAGACGGTCCAGGGTCGGCGATTCCTTCGGGTCGAGGCGGAAATGGTCGCCGTCGAGCAGCAGGCCGCCGGGGCGGAGCACGGTGGTGAGCTCGGCGTACATGGCGCGCAGATCCTGCTCGGGCAGCCAGTGCAGCGCGGTGGTGCTCACCGCGGCGTCGGCGGCCCGGGGCAGGCCGAGCCGCGCCGACCAGCCGGGCACCCGCAGGTCCAGGTCGACGAACCGCAGTCCGGGTACGCCGGAGTAGGCCGCCTGGCCCAGCGTCAGCGACACCGGGTCGGCGTCGATGCCGATCACCGTGGCGTGCGGCAGCCGGCCGAGCAGCCGGACGGCGAGGGAACCTGGACCGCAGCCGATGTCGAGCACCAGCGGGTCCGGCCGCCCGGTCCCCGCTTCGACGGCGTCGATCAGCGCGGTGAACCGGTCCTCACGGTCCGGCAGGGTCTCCTCCTGCTGGAAGTCCCAGCGCTCGATCCAGTCTCGGGCGGTGTCGCGGTCAAGTCCTGGCACGCGTGGCCTCCTAGGCGCCCTTGCGTTACTGGCTAAGCTGCATTTGATAGTCACCAACATACGAGCCGAAATGTAACTGGTCAAGTGAATTTCAACAGTCACCACGACGTGGTGATCAGGGTCGCCGCAGAACTGGTGAACCTGCTCACCCCCGGCGAGGACCGGGGCCGTCGTTATCGCCCGGCCGAGGGGGACGAGCGGACCACGGCCGTTGGCGCCGCGCTGCGAGCCGCCGGCGGCCGCGAGGCGACCTGGGAAGAAGCCGCGGAGCTTTGCTTCGTGGCGGCCGAACTGCGCGGTGTCTTCGAGGCCGTCAGCGCGGACGCCGTGGACGAGGCGGCCCGGAAGGTTAACGCGCTGCTCATCCGCACCGGCGCGCGGCCCGAGCTCGAGCGGCACGACGGGCAGGCCTGGCACCTTCACTTCCACGCCGCCGACAACTCACTGCCGAACGGCTGGGCCGCGGGCTGCGCCACCGGCCTGGCGGTCGTGCTCGGCGGCGAACTGCAGGACCGGCTCGGCGTCTGCACGGCACCGAAGTGCGACCGCGTTTACGTGGACACCTCACGCAACGGCACCCGCCGCTTCTGCTCCACCTCGTGCCAGAACCGGGTCAAGACCGCGGCGTTCCGCGCGCGGCTGTCCTGAGCACCCGCCGGGTGCACACTAGGGGCACCCTCTAAGCCCGGGGAGCCCAGAAAATGTCGTACCCCCCTCGTAATGTGGCGGGCATGAACCCATCACGAAGGCGCCGCGCCGACTCCCCAGAAGAACGGTGCCGGTGCGCGGAGTGCGCGGCGCTGGACGAGGAACCTGACCTCGACCCGGAAGCCTGCATGACCGCGGTGGCCGACGACATCCAGGCCGTCGGCTGGTCGGTCTCCGCCGTGCTCGGCGACGAGATCGCGCCGCCGTGGGCGTACACGGTGGGCTTGTGGCTCAGCCACCAGGGTCCGGAGCTGGCCATCTACGGCCTGCCCGTCGAGCACATGACGGTCATCTTGAACTCCATCGCCGATCGCATCGCGAGCGGCCGCACGATCGCCGCCGGTGATCTGATCGACGGTATCTGCCCGTGCTCGCTCGCCGTCCGCCCCGTCCACGCGAGCTGGCGGATGACTCACATGTTCGCGGTCTCGGACCGGTATTACGGCTACATCAGGCCGCCCTGCCTCCAGGTGGTCTGGCCCGACCGCAGGGACCGCTATCCGGGCGATGCGGGCTTCCAGCTCAGGTACGAGGGCAGGCAGCCGATGCTGTGGCTGCCCCCTGACGACAACCCTCCGGGCGTGTGGACCCGGATCGACCAGCTCGGCTGACCCCTCGGTCAGCTGGGAAAACAATTTGCTCCGGCCCGGCGCGGTGGTTAGCGTCAAAGAGCCGGGGCGCTGACCAGACCGGCCACGCGCCGACCGGAAAGGACCGAGCGATGTCACGGGGTGGACTGCTCCGCCGTTTTCCCGTGCTCGCGGTCCGGGACTTCCGGCTCCTGCTCGCCGACCGGCTGATCGCGCCGGCCTCGGTGGGGTTCTCCATGGTCGGCGTGTCGTTCGCGGTCCTCAAGGTCACCCACTCCCCTGCCGACCTGTCCTACGTGCTCGCCGCTCAGATCGCGCCGGCGCTGGTTTTCGCGCTTATCGGCGGCGTCGCGGCCGACAGGTTCCGGCCGCAGCGGGTCATCGTGGCGGCCAACCTGCTCATGGCGCTGGGCGAGGGCACCTTCGGCATTCTGGTGCTGAGCGGCCATTCGCCGCTGGGGGCGATGATCGGGCTCGAGGCCATCACCGGGACCGGGGTAGCCATTTTCTACCCGGCCTCCCAGGCCCTGCTCCCCCGCTTGGTCCCCCGCAGCATGCTGCAGGACGCAAGCGCCATCAGCCGGCTGGCGATGAACACCGGGCAGATGTCAGGCATGGCCGTGGCCGGCCTGCTGGTCGCCGCGGCCGGGCCAGGCTGGGCGCTGGTGCTCTGCGGTGTCGGCATGGTCGCTACCGTTCCGCTGCTGATGTCCATCACCGGCTCGCGGCCCGACTCGAGGGAACAACCGCGACCTGACAAGGCCGGGGATGAGCCGGTTCAGGCGCAGGCGCCGAGCATGCTCGCCGAACTGCGTGAGGGCTGGTCGGAGTTCCGTTCGCACACCTGGCTGTGGGTGATCGTCGCTCAGTTCGGCGTCGTGATGATGGCCTGGTACGGGTCTTTCTCCGTGCTCGGCCCGGTGGTGGCGGAACAGCACCTGGGCGGTCCGGCGGCCTGGGGCGCGGTTACCGCGTCGGACGCGTTCGGCCTGATCGCCGGCGGTATCGTGTCGCTGCGGCTGACACCTCGTCGGCCCATGCTGTTCGTGGTGCTCACCGGGGGCGCGGTCGCCATCTCCCCGCTGTCGCTGGCGATGGTCCTGCCGCTGGCGGCGGTGTGCGTCGCGTCGTTCGGCCTCGGCGTGTTTGTCGAGGTCATGATGGTGCAGTGGACCGTGACGATGGCGCGGAACATCCCGTCGGACAAGCTGGCCCGCGTCTCGTCTTATGACGTTCTCGGCTCGGTCATAGCGATGCCGGCCGGAGCCCTGATCGCCGGCCCGCTGTATACCGCGATCGGAGTCTCCCAGGCGCAGTACGCCGCCGCGGCGCTGATCGTGGCGGCTTCGGCGCTGGCCCTGATCCCGCGGGACATCCGCCGCATCAGGAACGACCCGGCAGAGCCCGCGGTGCTCGAGGACCGGCCAGCAGGCGATGGGCCAGCTAACCGGAGCGGCGGGGGCCCCCGTGACACCCCGCCGGCCCGGAAAGCCAGGCTTAGACGTTCCGCTGATACGAGCGGAACGTCAGCACCGACACGGCCACGCACACCACCGCCAGCACCAGCAGGCCGCCGCAGCGTACCCCGATCGCGCTCCAGTCAGGTGCGGCAGAGACTGCGGAACGGCCGATCTGAACCGCCCAGTTGAGCGGGTTACGCGACGCGATGGCCTGCATCCAGCCCGGCATCAGCCGGGTCTGCATGAAGGCCGAGGACAGGAACATCAGCGGGAGCATGAAAAACGTGTACACGCCGATGATCGCCTCACGGGAGCGAAGCGTCATGCCGACCGCGTTGGACAGCGCGCCGAACACCACGCCGACCACGATGGACGCCGCGACCATGACGGCCACCCCGGCGACCCCGCCGTGGTAGCGCGCGCCGGCCGCCAGCCCGAGGCCGACGATGATCAGCGACTGCACGGTGGTGCTGACCGCCTGTTCCACCACGGTGGCGTTCATGATCCCGATCCGGCTGGCCGGAGAGACCAGGAACCGGTTCAGCGTGCCGCGCTCGATCTCCTCGATCATCGCCATGCCCGCCCACATGTTGTTCGACATCGCGTTCATCGCGATCAGGCCGGGCACCAGGTAGTCCATGTAGCTGCCGCCGAAGGCGAAGCCAGGGATGTCGATGACCTTACGGAACAGCTGCCCGAACAAGAACAGCCAGATGGCCGGCTGGATGACGCTGAACGCCATCACCCAGGGCTGCCTGACCAGGGCGTGCAGCTTCCTGCCGGTCAGGTACCAGGTGTGGGCGGCCGCGATGCGGAACGGCACCCGGCCGGACTGCGCCGCGCGGAACGGTACGGAACTGGTATCCGCCGGGCCCGACGGCCCAGGATTGAGTTGCACGGTCGCCATTACTTGCTCGCCTCCACCAGTTCGCGGTCGTTTGCTGCGTCGTGCCGGGCCGGGGTTTCCGATTCGCTGTAGCGGCGCCCGGTGTGCCGCAGGTACACGTCATCCAGCGAGGGCCGGGCCACCGCCACCGAAGCCGCGGGAATCCCGGCCCGCTGCAGCGCGGCCAGCACCACCGGGACGGCGGCGGCCCCGTCGTCACTGCGCGCGGACACGTCACGGCCCGCGATCACCACGTCCCGCACCTGCGGCAGGCCGGCCAGCACGCTCCGGACCCCGGTGGCGTCGGCGCCGCCGGGGAGTTCCACGTGCACCACATCGCCGCGCAACGCGCCCTTGAGCCCGTCGGGCGTGCCCGAGACGACCACCCGGCCACGGTCGACGATCGCGAGCCGGCTCGCCAGCCGGTCGGCCTCTTCCAGGTAATGCGTGGTCAGCAGCACGGTCAGCCCCTCATGGGTGGCCAGCCGCGCGATCTCCTGCCACATGGCGGTCCTGGATTCTGGGTCCAGGCCGGTGGTCGGCTCGTCCAGGAACAGCACCGCGGGGCGGTGGATGAGCCCGAGCGCCACGTCCAGACGGCGCTGCATGCCGCCGGAGTACGTCTTGACCAGCCGGCCCGCCGCCTCGGTCAGCTCGAAGTGCGCGAGCAACTCGTCGGCGCGAGCCCGGGCGGCCCGGTCGCGCAGCCCGTACAGCCGGGCCTGCAGCAGCAGGTTCTCCCGGCCGGTAGCGGTCGGGTCGGCACCGGAACGCTGCGCCACGACACCGATGATCTGCCGCACCCGCCCTGGCCGGGCGAGCACGTCGATACCCTCGACGCGGGCCGTGCCCTCGTCGGGCCGGGCCAGCGAGGTGAGGATCTTGACGGTGGTGGTCTTGCCTGCTCCGTTCGGGCCGAGCAGGCCGTAGATGATGCCCCGCGGGACATTGAGGTCCAGGCCGTCCAGCGCCCGGATGCCGTGCTTGGCGCCGCGGGCGGCGTAGGTCTTGACGAGCTGATGCGCCTCGATGGCACAGTCGGTCGAACTCACTGATAACTCCTCTGGGCGGTGTTGGCCCCGGGGCGCATAACCCCGGAACCTCCGGTCATGGATCGCTGCGATCCAGCCCGCGAGGAGAACCCGGTTATTCTTGTGGGTGGGACCTCGGGTTCCGCCTACTCGCGGGATCGATGTGAGGTTGACGGCCCCGGCCCATGGTGTTGCCGCACCGGGCCGGGGTCGTCGTGCGTTAGGTGGCCGTGGTGTCCTTCCCTTCCTGCTCCAGGAGCGCGAGTATGTGCTCGGGCAGCTGCCCGGTCTCGTGGAACCGGCGCCAGCCGTCCAGGTCGGGGAAGGTATTGCCGGTGAACTCGGCCAGCAGCCCGCGGACCCAGTCCGCCTCGGCCCGGCGCAGGGCCTGGTAGTACTCCGACTCGATCGTGAAGAGCCTGGGGATCTGGGTCTGGACGACCGTAAGCTCCGCCTCCTGGGCAGCGTTGGCCTTCTCGAGCGCGTCCAGCCGCTGCCGCAGCAGGACCACCAGCTCATCGGGCGGCAAGATGGCGCACTCGCCCAGCGCGGCCTCGAACTTGCTGTACTCTCGGTCCGGGACGCTGAGCAGCTCGCGCAGCCAGTCCGTCAGCTCGGCCCGGCCCGCCTCGGTGATCCGGTAGGTGGTGCGTTCCGGCTGCCTGCCGTCCCGCACGACCTCCACGGCCTCGATGAAGCCGTACTTCTCCAGGTTCTGCACGATGGTGTAGAGCGAGCCCCAGTTGATCTTGATGGCGTTGTCCTTGCCGCGGGTCCGCAGCGCCGACGCCATCTCATACGGGTACATCGGCCGTTGCATCAGCAAGGTAAGCAACGACAGCGCCAGCAGGTTGCCGACCTTCCGCCGCTTTGCCATCGGATATCACCTCGCATCCGAATCTTCGTCACCAAGTACTCGTAAACGAGTATAGGCACGAGGCGTCATGTCCCGCAATTCCGTTTCATGAGATTCTTTAGGGCCGAACGAACCGTGGTGCTACGCCCCCCGCACCCGCTCGTGGCTCCGCACCGGCCACCCACCCTTCGCCCCCGTTAGGCGGGGGCGTTCATGATCACGGCCAGTTTTGGGCGCTCCTCGCCCGTTTCTGGCCACGATCATGAAAACTGGTTCGGGTCCCCTAGGGGGCGGGAGTTTAGCCGAAGAAGATTTCGGCTTCGGCGTAGCGCTGGGGCGGGACCAGTTTTAGCTGGCTGGTGGCTTCGGCTAGGGGCACGCGGACGATATCGGTGCCGCGCAGCGCCACCATCACGCCGAACGCCTCGTCGTGCACCGCCTGAACCGCGTGCACGCCGAACCTGGTCGCGAGCACCCGGTCGAAGGCCGTAGGCGTGCCGCCACGCTGGACATGGCCGAGCACCGTGCAGCGGGCTTCCTTGCCGGTCCGCTTCTCGATCTCCTCGGCCAGCAGCTGGCCCACGCCACCGAGCCGCACGTGACCGAACGAGTCGAGCTGCTCGTGGCTGGTCGCGAGGTCTTCGCTCATCGGGTGAGCGCCCTCGGCGACGACCACGATCGGCGCGTACCTGGTCTGGAACCGGTGCTGGACGTAGGCGCAGACACGTTCGATGTCGAACGGCCGCTCCGGGATGAGGATCACGTTCGCGCCGCCCGCCAGACCCGCGTGCAACGCGATCCAGCCCGCGTGCCTGCCCATCACCTCGACGATCAGCGCCCGGTGATGGCTCTCCGCCGTCGTGTGCAGCCGGTCGATCGCCTCCATGGCGATGTTCACCGCCGTGTCGAAGCCGAAGGTGTAATCGGTGGCGCCGAGGTCGTTGTCGATTGTCTTCGGCACCCCGACGACAGGCACGCCCTGCTCGCCGAGCCGGGTGGCCACGCCGAGCGTGTCCTCGCCGCCGATCGCGATCAGCGCGTCCACGCCCAGGCCCGCCAGATTGTCCTTGATCCGCTCAATGCCGCTCCGGCCGCCGGCGCCGCCGCTCTTCAGCGGGTTGGTGCGGGACGATCCGAGGATGGTGCCGCCGCGCGGCAGGATGCCGCGCACCGCCTGCACATCCAAGGGCACGGTGTCGCCTTCGAGCGGTCCGCGCCAACCGTCGCGGAACCCGACGAACTCCAGGCCGAACTCCTGCACGCCCTTGCGGACCACAGCACGGATGACAGCATTCAGGCCGGGGCAGTCGCCGCCGCCGGTGAGGACTCCGACTCGCATGGCCCCCACCTTAGTGGGCGTGAGCCCTTGTCCGGATCACAGTGGCGCGAGCCGGGGAAACTTGCGGCCGCCAGGTCCTGGTGAAACCGTCAAACTGGTTCATTACCCCCGTGATCGACAGCGCCTTGATCGACAGTGCCTTGATCGTCGCTCGCCCCGCCTCCGGGGAGCTCGGCCTTGGCGCGGCGGGCGTCGATGTCGATGTAGTCCTGCCCGGAAAGCTTGGCGATCGCCTGCATGATCTCGTCGGTGATGGTCCGCAGCAGCGGGCCGTCGGCCTGCTGACCGTGGTACCGGGAGAAATCGAGCGGCTCACCGAACCGGACCCCCGGCCGGACCCGCGCGTTCGGCCAGAGCGTGCCCGGTGGCAGGAACTGGAAGGTGTTGATCATGGCGCACGGGACCACCGGCGCGCCGGACTCGACGGCCAGCCGGGCCACACCGGTTTTGCCCCGGTACAGGCGGCCGTCCGGGCTGCGGGTGCCTTCGGGGTAGATGCCGAGCACATGACCCTCGGCCAGCACGCGCAGGCCGGTCTTGATCGCCTGCTCGCTGGCCACTCCCCCGCCCCGGTCCACCGGAATCTGGCCGACGCCGGTGAAGAAGGCCTTGCTGAGCAGTCCCTTGATCCCGCGCCCGGTGAAGTACTCCGACTTGGCCAGGAAGATCACTTTCCGGGGCACGGGCAACGGCCCGAAGAAATGATCAGAGAACGACAGGTGGTTGCTCGCGAGAATGACCGGGCCGCGCCTGGGCACGTTCTTGACCCCCCGGGCACGAGGCCGGAAGACGATCTTCAGCGTCATCCCCAGCGTCATCTTCGTCAGCCAGTAGAACACGCTCACATCGTGCCACGTCGCGCCCCCCGACCGGACCGCCCCCGAGCCAGCAAACAGAGCGAGCTGGATGGCGGACGGGGGCGCTTCATGCGACGATACCGGCATGTCACCAGTGCTTCCAGGCGTCGTGCTGCCGGGCGCGGAGCCGTTCGAGGCCGAGGGCGGCCCGGTCGGCGTGCTGCTGTGCCACGGCTTCACCGGCAGTCCGCAGTCGCTGCGATCCTGGGCGGAATACCTGGCCAGCCAGGGCCTGTCCGTCAGCTTGCCCCGGCTGCCCGGGCACGGCACCAGCTGGCAGGACATGGCGCGCACCGGTGGCCAGGACTGGTACACCGAGGTAGACGTCGCGTTCGGCGCGCTGGCCAGCCGGTGTGAGCAGGTCTTCGTCTTCGGGCTCTCCATGGGCGGATGCCTCGCGCTGCGCCTGGCCGAAGTACACGGCAGCAAGGTGCGCGGCCTGGTGCTCGTCAATCCGTCGCTGGCCCCGGACACCAAGCTGTTCCTGCTCGCCCCGGCACTCAAGCACGTCCTGCGTTCGGTGCCCGGCGTCGCGAGCGACATCAAGAAGCCGGGCCAGCACGAGCTCGGCTACAACCGGGTGCCGATCCGGGCAGCGGTTACGCTGCCCAAGCTGTGGGGGCTGACGACCAGCCACCTCGGGGACGTCACCCAGCCGGTGCTGGTCTACCGAAGCACCGTGGACCACGTCGTGGGACCCGCCAGCATGCGCGTCCTGCTGGCCGGCCTGGCCGGCGGTCAGGTCACGGTGCGCGAGTGTCCCGACAGCTATCACGTAGCGACGCTGGACAATGACGCCCAGGCTATCTTCGAAGGTAGCCTGAAGTTCGTCAATGACCACGCCAGCTAGGGTGCAAATCCTGTTTACACGGAGCTATTTAGCTCGTGTAGACGAGCCAAAGCACGGCGTCTAGATTGGATCCATGGAACCGCCCGCTCCATCACCCGACATGATCATGGCCTCACGACGGCACCTGACCGAGTGCTACGCGGCCGGGGTGGATCGCTTGCTGTGGGACACCGAGAAGCGCTTCGTCCCCGATCTGGACGCGATCAAATCGGTGATCGACGCCACGTCATCCGGGCAGGCGGAGGCCCTCGACATCGGGGCCGGCCTGGTCTTGCTGCAGGCGGCCAGGCTCGAGGTCGACCGGCTTGAATATGATGTCTTCGAGAGCGCGCACTCGATGGGGATGGGCGACGAGGCGATTGCCGCTGTCCTCGACCTGCCTGACGCCGCCTCGGCCAGCAAGCGGCGGCGGTGGCTGAAGTCACGGCGGGCCCTGCCGTACGCGGACACCGGGTTGCCGGGGCGACCTGGTACGGGCGTTTCCGCCGAGGCCGCAAAGCGCGCCGGGCGGCGGGCCAGCCAGGCGGCGGGCCGCGCCGCCGAGGCCGCGGAGCGACGCCAACAGCTCAGCCAGCCAGCCGGCGAGCACACCTCGCGGCTGCACGCCGAGCGGGCGGCCGCCAACGCCGGAGAGGCCCGCGTGCTGGCTGCCGAAGCGGCCGAACGCGTGGTGCTTGGCTTGCTGCGTGCGGCGGCTGGGCTCGACCGGTGCGCAGCCGGCTGCGAAGATCTCGCGAGCACCGATACCGCCCGCCGCCCAGAGCTCAGGCGCAAGGCAGATGAATACCACCAGGCGGCGGTCAAGTACCGTGAGATGGCCGCACAGTGCCGCGTGGCTGAGTCAGGACCCCAGGACGACGCCGGCGTAGCCCATGGACGCTAGGCTGTGCCGGCCTGATCGGGGAGAATCCCACCCAGGTACTTCGTAGGCCCCCGCCGACTCTCCTTTCTCGGGCAATCGAATAACCGCTTGTTAGCTCGCCAACCCGCTAAGACTGTCAGTGGCAGCCAAAGGCAATTACGGGATCTAGTCGCTGTCGGATTCGGCTGGTTCGGCGTCGACGTAACTCCCGTTGACCCGGACACCCTGGCGGATAAGCTCCTCGACCATTTCGTCGCGGCTCATGTCAGAGCGTCCCGGCCTGCTTCTGGGCCCTCACGTCGGCTGGGGTGCGGATGTCGATTTTCGGCGTGTGATCGGTGAACATCGCCGCGAACATTTCCTGGCTTGTCATGATCCCTGCTCCACGTCGTTGATCTGGTAGCCGGCCGCGACGATCGCATCGACGTTCTTGGCCATGTGGTGCCCGCAGAGAAGCAGCTCCCCGCCGGGCGTGAGCACCGCGAACCTTGCGACGGCGATGCCGTCCTGGTCGCACTCCCGCATCGTGACTTCGGTGGGTCGTTCGGCAACTAGCGCGTACATCTTCTTCTCCCTTTTCCGGTCGTGCTTCCCCGGGTTTCATGATGAGACCGGCACCAGCTGATCCTGCCATCCTCAGCCCTGACGGCCACGAATTAGAGGATGCAATTGACGGTCAGGCTGCGCCGCCAGGGCTCGTATATCCTGGAAGGAATTGCCTGGTGGCTGCAAGCACCCTTTCCCCGGTACGCTCTAGTTGCAATCCTAAACGGTTATTCCTGTCAGGCTAAGAGGCTAAAGCCACTTCCAATCGGCCCTGGCTGGATCCTGTTAAGTCATATTTGATCGCTTTACGGCGGCGCGTGCGACGGACGTCCATGTATGTGAGCACCGTCACGGCGCAAATCCTCAACTTGTGCCGTGGCAGGTAATCGTTCGCCCCGCTTCCAGCCGCCGCCAGCCTCGAGCCTGACCACGACGATGGACCCATTGATGTTGCGGGGGTACACCGGATAGGCCGCGGAGCCCGAGCCCACCGCGTCAGGCGAGCCTCGACGCGACCACCGTGGTCTTTCTGGTGGCGCGGTGACTGCTGGGTGTGGTGATGCGGGATGTGTACCGTGTCCGGGTCCGGCAGTGGTGGTTGCGGCCCTACGGCCGGTTTGCGTGGAAGATAAGGCTTCTGCGGAGATTTGGGGCAATTATGGGTTACCGAAGTCACCGCGGAAGCCGGATCCTCCACGATCTTTTCGCTGGGCGGGTGCGGGTGGGTGAGGGGTGCGGGGGGAGTGGCGCGAGTGGCGGCTGAGGGGTGCGGTGCCGGGCCCTCGGAGCTTGATCGTCGCTTCGATGGCCAGCCGCCGCACGGGCCGGACGCTTTCGCACTTGGCATGCGGCGCGGGAACACACCGGATGCACCGCGGGCTCAGGTCCGCTGGACCAGGCGAGCCTTTAAGGCGGCCACGGTGGTAACTGCAGTCCCTCCTAATGGCAGGCACCGCATAACCAGGGATCGTCGATCGTTAGCTTCTTATTTCGAAGGTAACGATCCACGATCATGCCTGCGAGGGCTGGAATCGGTCCGGCGACCGCTGGCCGGAATATGCAGCACGACAAGTACCGCCGCGGCCCGCTCGTCATGACGTCCAGGCCTGCAGGCGGCCACCCCGCGTCCCGGCCGTTTCCTTGCCACGTGTGCGCACGTATCCCTTTATCCACCCGGTAGGGGGGCTGGGGCAAGATATCGTGGACGCAGGGCCTCAAACGCAGCGGTGGTGACGTGCCGGACTGGGATAACACGGACAGCAGAGAGCGCGACGAGGACGCAGCATGGCGTGACTTGGTCGCCCGCTTTGACGCGCCTGAAATCACTGAGCAGCCGGCGCCCTGGCCGGCCCGCGAAGACGTGCCGCCATCCCCCGCCCAGAAGCCTCTTGGGCCCCAGGAAGCCCTCGGGGCGGAGGGCGCCCGCGGGACCGACGGGAGCAACGGGAGCCGCGGGGCTCAGGGGGTACGAGGGTTTGACGATGAGGGGATCCGGGGCGCGCTTAATCCGGACGGGCTGAGCGGGGCGCGCGAACCGGACGTGATCCAGGCCGCGCGGCGCCGGAGGCGGCCGCCTCCGGCGCACAGTGTCCGGCCGCGCCGCGCACCGGCCGATCCGGCTCCGGCGGACGACGAGCATTTCGTCCCGCCGGCTCCGCCGCCGTTGCCCAAGCTGGACTCCATCACCAAGGGGGCTTGGGCAGCGCTGTTCGGCGGGCCTGGCTACCTAGTCGTGGCCACCGTGGCGGGCTGGTCGGTCTCCGGGATCGCGGCGTTCTGCGCGGTGGCCGCGTTCGTGGCCGGGTTCGCCCTGCTCGTGCTGCGGATGAACGAACCAGGCCCCGACGACGGTGATGACGGGGCTGTGGTCTGAAGCATCCCGGCCCGGGCCAGGTCGGCGGCCCCGACGATACCCGCATCCTCGCCGAGCTGCGCGACCTTGATCTCCGCGAACGGCCGGTAACCGCGCCCGGTCAGTGCGCGCTCGAAGGTGGCCCGAGCGGGGTCGAGCAGCAGGTCACCCGCCTCCGATACGCCGCCGCCGATCACGAAGCAGGCGGGATCGAGGATCGCGGCCAAATCCGCCAGCCCCTGGCCGAGCCAGCCGCCCACGATCTGGAAACAGCGAAGCGCGGCCGGGTCGCCCTCGACGGCGGCCTGGGTGATCTCCGGGCCCGAAATGCCCTCGGCTCGCCCTCCGCCGAGCTGCAGTAGCCTCATGGCGCCCTCCGGGGTCCGCCGCGCGAACTCGCGGGCCTCGGCCACAAGGGCGTTGCCGCTGCAGTACTGCTCCCAGCAGCCCCGGTTCCCGCAGCCGCACAAGCGCCCGTCGGGGACCACGCGGATATGCCCGGGCTCCCCCGCGATGCCCCACCGGCCACGGTAGAGCTCGCCGCCGATGATGATGCTCGCGCCGATGCCCGTCCCCAACGCCACCAGCATGAGGTCGCGGTACCCGCGGGCGGCACCGAACCGGGCCTCGGCCCAGGCCGAGGCGTTCGCGTCGTTCTCCACCAGCACGTCGCGGCCGAGCCGCTCCTCGACTCGCTGCTTGAGCGGCTCGTCGCGCCAGGCCAAGTTGGGCGCGAACAGCATGGTGGCCCGGGCGCTGTCGACGAATCCCGCCGCCCCGAGGCCGATGGCGCCGACGTGGTGCCCGGCCAGCAGCTCGGTGACCACGTCGGCGATGGTCTGCTCGGTCCGCGCCGGACTGGCCGCCGGAGTCGACCTCTTCAGCTTGGCGAGGATCTGGCCGTCTTCATCGACCACCCCCGCCGCGACCTTCGTGCCACCGACGTCAACGCCGATGGCGAGCGTCATGGAGCGGTATTTTCGCGATCCGGCCCCTGGGGTGGTGGTACCGGTGCTTGCGGCGGTGGCACCACGGTCCGTTCGGCGGAACGATTTTGATCTTGGGTTTTCATAACCTGCTCGAAGGCGGAGAACGCATCGGTGACCACCGACGCGAGCACCCCGCCCGCGTCCGCCAGACGGGCGCCGAGACTAGGACCGCCCAGGCGCGCCGCCCGGGCTGCCTGGCAGACGGGGCACCACTGGCACTCCAGCGGTTCGTTGGGCGGCAGCTCGTTCGTGGCCGTATCCCACACGTCGCCCTTGGGCCGCCGCTCCTGGCCCATCGTCCTCTTGACCTGGTCCGCGACCTGGTTAGCCATGCTGCGCGCGCCCGCCTTCATCAGCCAGCGCTGGAAATCGGCGACGGGGTCGCTACCCCGGCTCGACTGGTTCCGGCTGCCTGACTGGCCGTTGCCGCCAGGTGAGCTGGTCCCTGGACGGCTACTCCCCGGCTGGCTACTCCCCGGCTGGGGACCTGGCCTGGGCGTGCCGCTGTTCACGGGTTGGCTGGCACTGGGTTGGCTGGCACTGGGTTGGCTGGCACTGCTATCTGCGGGCTGACCGCTGCCGGGAGAGCTACTGCTTCCTGACTGGTCTTCGCCTCGGGGTTCCGACACCTGACGCCTCCTAGCTTGATCGTACCCGCTACCACTGCAGGACAAAGGGGGCGCCGGTGGCGCGGAAATGTCCCACGTTCAGACATTCCGTGGTCCCGATCCTGGTCCTGCGGGCCAGGGGCTGGTGCACGTGCCCGAAGATCGAGTACCTCGGTTGCGTGGTCTTAATCGCCTCGAGCAGGGCCACGCTGCCCTTCTCCAGGCGCCTGGCCACGGTGTCGTAGAGAAGTTCGGGGACGGCGGGCGGGATATGGGTGCACAGGACATCCACATCGCCCACCGCCTCGATCTTCGCCCGGAACTCGTCCTCGCTCATCTCGTACGGAGTGCGGTAGACCGACGTCAGGCCGCCGCCGACAAAGCCGAACGTCCATCCGCCGAGTTCCACCGTGCCGCCGTCCAGCACATGATGTCCAGGTTTCAAGTACTGCCCCCACATTCTAGGGACATCGACGTTGCCGTAGGTCAGGTAGGCGGGTTCCGGGAGCGCGGCGAACATCGCGGCGTACTGCCTGGCCATGGCCGCCTCGAAAAGGGCGCTTCGGCTCTCGGTCCGGGACGCGATCAGGCGGGCGGAAAACTCCCTCGCCTCGTCGAACTTCTTCGCGGTGCGCAGCGCCACGTACTGACTGGCCGCCTGCTCGCCGAACAGGTCGGCGAAAATGCCCTGGCCATGGTCGGCGTAGTCCAGGAACAAGAGCATGTCACCCAGGCAGATCAGCGCGTCGGCACCGTCCGCCGCGCCGGTCAGCGCGTCCACGCGCCCGTGCACATCGCTCACCACGTGAACTCGCATCTCACCACCGTAGGCGGCCCCGGCAGCAAGATCGTCACCGGGATTTGACCGGCAGCCGCCCTAAGCTGGTACGGCCTAAGCTTGAATGGCCAAAGAGCTACCCCACTGGAGATGCCGTGCGCGAATTCAGCATTCCGGCCCTGGCGGAGATCCCCGCCACCGCGAACCTCGCCGATGCCGTTTTCCGCCGGGCCGCAGAGCAGCCCCAGGCGGCGGTGCTACGCCGCCCGTCGGCGGCCGGGTCGTACCAAAGCTGGCACGACGTGACCGCGGCCCAGTTTAAAGACGAGGTCGTGGCGGTGGCCAAGGGACTGGTCGCGGCCGGGATCGAAGCCGGGGACCGGGTCGCGCTGATGTCGCACACGCGGTACGAGTGGACGCTGATCGACTACGCCATCTGGGCGGCCGGCGGCGTGACCGTGCCGGTCTACGAGACCTCCTCCGCCGAGCAAGCCGAATGGATCCTGGCCAACTCGGGCGCCCGGGCCTGCTTCGTGGAGACGGCCGCCTACGAGCAGATCATCGACAGCCTCCGCGACCAGGTTCCGGCGCTTGAGCACATGTGGCGGATCGAGGCGGGCGGCGCCGAGTCGCTGGCGTCGCTGACCGAGGGCGGCACCTCGGTCAGCGACGAGACCATCACCGAGCGGGCCGGCACGGCCAAGGCATCCGACGTGGCGACGGTCATCTACACCTCAGGCACCACCGGACGGCCCAAGGGCTGTGAGCTGACCCACGAGAACCTGCTCGCCGACGTACGCAACGCCTTCATCGGCCCGCTGGCGATCGTGGCCGGCCTCCAGGACCCGGGCACGCTGCTGTTCCTGCCGCTCGCGCACGTCTTCGCCCGGGTCATCGAGGTTGGCTGCATCGAGGGCGGGATCGTGCTCGGGCACTGCGGGGACATTAACGCGCTGCTGCCCGCGCTGGCCTCGTTCTCACCGACGTTCGTCCTGGCGGTGCCGCGGGTGTTCGAAAAGGTCTACAACGGCGCCGAGCAGCGGGCCGCGAGCGAGCGGAAGGGCGCGATCTTCGGCCGCGCGGCCCGGGTCGCGATCGCCTACAGCCGGGCGATGGACACGCCCGGCGGGCCGACGCTATTCGTGCGCACCCAGCACGCGCTGTTCGACCGGCTGGTCTACGGCAAGCTGCGTGCCGCCCTGGGCGGCCGGGTGCAATACGCCGTCTCCGGCGGGGCTGCGCTCAGCGACCGGCTGTGCCATTTCTTCCGCGGCATCGGCATCACCGTGCTCCAGGGGTACGGCCTGACCGAGACGACCGCCGCGGCCACCGTCAACCGGCCGGACCGGAACAAGATCGGCACTGTCGGCCAGCCGCTGCCCGGCGTCGCGGTCAAGATCGCCGACGACGGCGAGATCCTGATCAGCGGGGCGAACGTCTTCCGCGGCTACTGGCACAACGAGGAAGCCACCAGGGAAACTTTCGCGGCCGGCGACTGGTTCGCCACCGGCGACGTCGGCGAACTCGACGACGAGGGATTCCTGACGATCACCGGGCGGAAGAAGGAGATGATCGTCACCGCCGGCGGCAAAAACGTGGCGCCCGCGGTGCTCGAGGACCGGCTTCGCAGCCACGCCCTGATCAGCCAGGTCATGGTGGTCGGAGACGGTAGGCCCTACATTGCCGCGCTGATCACCCTGGACGCCGAGGCTCTCGGGCCATGGGCCGAGCGACACGGCAAGCCGGCCGACGCCACGAGCGCGGCGCTGCGCGAGGACCCCGACGTCATCGCCGCGGTGCAGGAAGCGGTGGATGACGCCAACAAGGCGGTGTCGCGGGCGGAGTCGATCAGGAAGTTCCGTATTCTCTCCGGCGACTTCACTCAGGAAAGCGGGCAGCTCACGGTCAAGCTCGGCATCCGCCGGAGCGTGCTGATGAAAGACTTCGCAGCCGACATCGAGGCCCTGTACTCCTAAGGGCCTCGATGCCGGCTCGCGGGTGTGCTCCTGGGGACGTTAGGTCCCGGATGGTCACTCACCGGTCGGGTTGGTCAGGATCTCATTCATCCGGTGCTGGGCGCGGCGGATCTCGGCGAGCACGCTGGCGGCACGCTGGGCTGCCCGGGTGACGAGGTTGGTACGCTGAGTCATGGTGCGCTCTTTTCTATCCGTTGGTTTCTCTTCGTTGTTTCTAGCGGCTGGTTTCTAACCGCTGTTTTCTAGCTGTTTTCTGGCCGGTGCGCGCGGCGACGGGCCGCGTGCCTGCCGGTGGGGGCGGAATGACGCGCGGCGTCTGCGCGCCGGGCCGCCGTCGCCTGCTGGCGTGATTCCCTGATGTGATCCCAGATCAGGCTCTGCGGCATGTTCGGGTTCATCGGTCCTCCTCGACTGTGCGGCCCTCTCGGCCGCTCACTATTGAGTCTCGCGGTAAGACCCCGGCGACCGCATCGGAGGAAATCCCTATTTTGCCTGCTGAGAGGGGCCTTAGACGACCCTAAGGGGGTCTTAGGAGGGACCGTGAAGGCTTAGCTGGAGCGGCGCGGGGGGCGGTGGCCGGCCAGAATCCCGGCTAGCCGTGCGGCGGGGAGTTCCTCGCGCCATTCCCGGTCGATCCACGCCAGGCCCTTATCCCCCATCGCCTTGGCCCGGGCGGGATCACGGAGCAGCTCGATGACCCGCGCCGCCGTCTCGGACACGTCGCGGACCACGTAGCCCGACTCGCCGTCACAGATGGCGTCCGGGGCTCCCCCCGAGTCGCCGCCGATCACCGGCAGCCCGGTGGCCGAGGCCTCCAGGTAGACGATGCCGAGACCCTCGACGTCCAGGCCCGCGCGCCGGGTCCGGCACGGCATCGCGAACACGTTCGCCGCGTCGTAGTAGCTGGGGAGTTCGGGCCAGGGGACGGAGCCGGTGAAGACGATGTCGTCGCTGACCCCGAGGCGCTGCGCCAGGCGCTTCAGCGCAGGCGCGTAGGGACCGTCGCCGACCAGCAGCAGAGCCGCGCCGCTGACCTGCGCGCGGATCGTGGGCCAGGCCTTGATCAAGGTGTCCTGGCCCTTGCGCGGCACCATCCGGGACACGCAGGCAACCACCGGCCGGGTGGTCAGGCCCAGGCGCTCGCGGACCGCGGCGCCGCCCGTGCCGGGACGGAAGAACGTCACATCCACGCCGGGGGCTAGCCGGACCATCCGGCTGGCCGCCGCCGGCGACAGCGCGCGGGCCAGCCGCATCCGGGTGTATTCGCCCAGGTAGGTCACCACGTCGACGTCGTCGCCGATGCGGCGAAGCAGGGTGCGGGCACCCGGCAGCGCGGCCCAGCCCGCCTCGTGCCCGTGCGTCAACGCCACCGCCGTGATGATCCCGGCCTTGCGCAACGCCGGCGTAATCAAACCGAGGGGGGCCGCCGCGCCGAACAGGACCGACTCACAGCCGTGCTCGCGGGCGATCGTCGCGGCGCGGCGGGCTACACCCGGCACCGGCAGCATGAGCGACGTCGGATGGCGGATGACCGGGAAGGGCTGCTGGGCGTCGAACTCCGCCGCGCCGGTCCAGGCGGGCGCGTACACGGTCACCGTGCCCGCCGGCAGCCCGGTGGCCAGCGCGTGCACGAACGACTGGATACCGCCCTGCCGCGGCGGGAAATCGTTGGTGACGATCAGCGTGCGGCGCACCGCACGAGTGTATAAGGCCTTCGCCGAGGGCAGACTTCAGCGACCTGGCGGTGCGGCACGTAAGGGCGGCACCTAGGGGCGGCACTTAGGGGCGGACGACCCCGTCGAGGTTGTCGGCGTACCAGGAGGTGCTCATGGGGATTTTCTCCACGTCCATCCCTGTCTGCGGCGCGTCGATGATGTAGCCACCGCCGACATAGATGGCCACGTGACCCTCGCCGTCGTAAATCAGCAGGTCGCCGGGTTCGATCGAGGAGACGGAGACGTGCGGCAGCCCGGCCCACTGCTCGTAGCTGTCCCGCGGTATAGCCACGCCCGCGTACGCCCACGCGGCCTGAGCCAAGCCGGAGCAGTCGAACCCGCTGTGACACGGGCCGGTGGCGCCGTAGACGTAGGGACAGCCGAGCTGGGCGTAAACGAACGCGACAGCCTTTTCCGCTTGCGTGGCGGTTGGGCCGGTGTACTGCGCGGGTGGCGACGCGGGTGCCGAGCTGCCATTGGCGCCGATCGTCTTGCTCACTACCACCGCCTGCTGCTGCGGGGTGGTCAAGCTGGCCAGCGTGGCCTTCTCCGTGCCGATGAGCTTGCTCAGCGAGTTCTTTTGTGCCGCAAGCTGGCCCTTGAGGGCCGCAATCCCGGTCTCGGTGCGCTGCATCTCCTGCTCGACGCCGGCCAGCTGGCTGGCCGCGGTGAGCAGCTGACGGGTCTCGGCGTTCCGGCTGCCGGACAGCTCGAGCAGGAGCGAGCCCTGCTGCAAGACGACCGAGGGATCACCCGAGGTGAGCACGCCCGCGACCGAGGTCGCCCCGGTGTCCTCGAACGCCGCGGCGGCGTTCTGGGCCACGTTCGCCTGGGCCGCCTGGAACTGGGCATTGGCGTTCTTCAGGTGCACCTGCACCTGGGATAGCTTCAGCTGGGCGGCGGACAGCTGCTGGCCGGCCTGGTCGAGTTGCTCGCTGACCTTGTCGAACTGGGACGTCAGCTGGTTGACCCTGGCCTGCACCTGGCCCACGGTCGGTTGTGGAGCGGCCCCAGCACTGGTGGCGAAGACCGCAAGCCCGCCGACCGCAACTAGCCCCGTCGCGATCGCGACACCGCGGCGGAAACGGGACGTAATGCCCCATAGCCGCGTATCCACGTACCTACCACGCTCCTTGGTCGTCCGTTCACCTGCGTGTTCGCCCAGGTCCCTGGATTGGGGTTACTGGGTCAGGCAACTTCGGCCAGCGTAGTGAAGGGAAAAGGGCGATACAACCGATTCACCCAATCCCAACTAGTTCATTACGATGCCGCGATTCACTCACGGGGGCGAGTTAGTTACGCTATCATCACGACGCTCTGGTGTCAGGGAAGGTCCAGCTCCTGACCTCTGGCCGGATCTGTGACCCCGGCAGCGAAAGCCGAAGCGGCGGAACCAGGCCGGCGTTCGCGAGAACGCCAAGCGCCCGAATTTCGGCCTCGTCGAGATAACCCGGTGCCTGCGCGGGATAGCGTGTCACGCTCGGCGGATTAAGGGCGGAAACTACGCAATCCCGGCAGGCGGCCCCGCGCATCACACAGCGACCGCAATCAATCTTCATGGCGTCTCCCGAGCGTCGGTGAATGGACGGCCACACGTTAGCGGCGGGCGCTGACATTTCCGCGGCCCAGGACGGCCCGGCCGGGGCGGGGTGCCACGGGGTGTGGCCAGTGATGCCCGGGTAGCTGGGCAGGCAGGGGGGACACCGGAGGGAGGCAGGGGGGACACCGGGAGCACTGAGGCTCCTGGGGCGCCGGAAACTCCGGGAGGGTGAAAATGTCGGTGGGCGGATTTACCTTGGTAGGCGTGATCAGTCCGGCGGTGAGCGTGATCAATCCGGCCACCACTACGCGGGCGGCCAGCAGTTACCACAGCGTCCCGCTGGCCTCCCTCGAGTTCGCCGTCGTCGACCTGGAGACCACGGGCTGGTCACCTGAGGTGGCGGCGATCACCGAGATCGGGGCGGTACGGGTTCGTGGCGGTCTGCGGCAGGGCGAGTTTGCTTCGCTGGTCAACCCGGGTGTACCGGTCCCGCCCGGGATCGAGGAGCTGACCGGGATCAGCGACCGGCTACTGGTCTCGGCCCCGCGGCTCGGTGCGGTGCTGCCTGGCCTGCTCGAGTTCGCCCAGGGCTGCGTGCTTGTGGCGCACAACGCGCCGTTTGACCTCGGTTTCCTGCTCGCCGGGTGCGACGGATGCGGCCTGGCCTGGCCGGGCTTCACCGTGCTCGACACGGTCATGCTGGCCAGGCGGGTGATGGATCCGGACCAGATCCCGGACTGCAAGCTGGGCACGCTGGCCGGGTTCTTCGGTGCCCGCACGGCGCCGTGCCATCGCGCGCTGGCTGACGCGCGGGCGACCGCCGACGTGCTCGGCTGGCTGATCAGGCGGCTGGCGCACCGTGGCGTGCGGACCCTCGGCGAGCTCAGCGTCTGGCCCGACGTAGTAGCGTAAGCGCCAGCCTGAGTGGGGCCCGGCAAACGGGCCCCGGCAAACTGGCCCTGGCAAGCTGGCGCGGAAACGAGCTGGCGGACAAATCCTGGGAGGCATCCAGTGGTCACCGCGATCGTGCTAGTGCGGGCAGAGATCCAGCGCATTCCCGAGGTCGCCGAGATGATCGCCCAGATCCCCGAGGTCAGCGAGGTGTACTCGGTGACCGGCGAGTTCGACATGGTGGCCATGGTCCGGGTCCGCGCGCACGACGAACTCGCCGACGTCATTCCCGGCCAGCTGAACAAGGTCCCCGGCGTCACCCACACCGAGACCCACATCGCGTTCCGCGCCTACAGCAGGCACGACCTGGAGGCCGCGTTCTCCCTCGGCCAGGCCCCCGATAACGGCTGACCCTAAGAGGCACTGACCCGTAAGAGGCACTGCCCCGTAAGAGGCACTGCCCTAACCGGCTAGGCGGCGGCTTACTGCTATCCAGCGGTCCAGCAAGGCCAGGGCACGGCCGGAGTCCACGGCCTCGGCGGCTCGGGCGAAGCCGTCAGCCAGGGCCGAGGTGACCGCCTCCGGGCCCGGCACGCCGGCCGCGGCGGCCAACGCGGCGGCGGCGTTGAGCAGCACGATGTCGCGCACCGGACCGGGCTCGCCGGCCAGCACCGTGCGGACGACCGCGGCGTTGTGCCCGGCGTCACCACCGCGCAGATCGGCTAGCGATGCCTGCGGCAGCCCGAGCGAGGACGGGTCGAACTCCGTCCGGGCCACGTCGCCGTCGTGCACGACCCACAGCGAGGACGGCCCGGTCGTGGTCAGCTCGTCGAGCCCGTCTTCGCCGCGGAACACCAGCGCCGAGCAGCCGCGCCCGGCCAGCACGCCGGCGATGATCTCGCCCATCCGCGGATCCGCCACCCCGACCGCCTGGGCCGAAGGCAGGGCCGGGTTGGCCACCGGCCCGAGGAAGTTGAACACGGTCGGCACGCCGAGCTCGCTGCGGGTCGGGCCCGCGTGCCGCAGCGCCGGGTGATACAGCGGCGCGAACAGGAACGCCACGCCGACCTCGGCCGCCAGTTCGGCGGTCGCCGACGGTGGCAGGTTGATCACCACGCCGAGCGCTTCCAGTACGTCCGCCGCCCCGCACGCCGACGACGCGGCCCGGTTGCCGTGCTTGACCATCCGCACCCCGGCCGCGGCGGCCACGATCGTGCCCATGGTCGAGATGTTGACCGTGTGCGCCCCGTCCCCTCCGGTGCCGACCAGGTCGGTGAGCTGGCCGGTCAGGCGGATCGGCGTCGCGTGGGCGAGCATCGACCGGGCCAGCCCGGTCATCTCCGCCACCGACGTGCCCTTGATCCGCAGCGCGATCCCGAAGCCCGCGATCTGGGAAGGCGTCGCCGCACCTTCCATGATCTCGTTCATGGCCCACTCGCTCTCATCGGCGGTGAGCGAATCGCCGCGGATCAGCACGCCGAGCAGCGCGGGCCAGGTTGTGCGGGCATCCACGGCGAGCCCCCAGGGGTACGAAGTTAAACCAGGGATCGTTCGGAAAAAAAATGGGGTTGCAGCGCGGTCGGGGTGGGGTGAGCCGCGGCGGGACCTAGCTGGTGACGGCGGGACGCTCGCGCATCAGCCCGGCCAGCTCGTGGGCCAGCGCGATCGGGTCGATGGGATGGCTCACCACCGCGTCGGCCCGCGACCAGGTGGCCAGCCAGCCGTCGTCGGGCCGGCCGATGATCAGCAGCACCGGCGGGCAGTCGTAAATCTCGTCCTTGGCCTGACGGCATACGCCCATCCCGCCGGCCGGCTGCGCCTCCCCGTCCAGCACCATCACGTCGGCGCCGCGCGCGTCCAGCAGCCGGAACAGCGCAGGCTGCGTGGCGACCTCGATGACCTCGGCGTCCGGCACGTCCATCGCGGGACGACGCCCGATGGCGAGCCTCACCTGGGCTCGGACATCGGCGTCATGGCTGTAAACAACGACCTTCATAACACTGGATGGTACCGATACGGTGACCAACGCGGGGGGTCGCGTGGCGATCGCCTACAGGTTGTCGTAATAATTGCATCGTGGCGACAGCAACCGTGGACACGGCCCCCCGCACGCCGGCCAGCAGACCCAACCTGGTTAGCGTAGGCACCATCGTCTGGTTGTCCTCCGAACTGATGTTTTTCGCGGCCTTGTTCGCGATGTACTTCACCATCAGATCGGTGGACAAGGGCTCAGGACTGGCCTGGCCAGGAGCGCACCTGGACATCGCGCTCGGGTCGGTGAACACCACCGTCCTGCTGCTATCCAGCGTGACCTGCCAGATGGGCGTGTTCGCGGTCGAGCGCGGCCAGATCAGGCGGACGAAATCGCTGCTGCACCCGATGAGCTGGGGGCTGCGCGAGTGGTACGTGCTCTCGTTCCTGATGGGCTTGTACTTCGTCCTCGGCCAGGGCTATGAGTACCTGGACCTGGTCGGCAAGCAGCACCTTACGCTCTCGTCGAGCAACTACGGCTCGGTGTTCTTCCTGACCACCGGATTCCACGGGCTGCATGTCACGGGCGGTCTCATCGCGTTCGTCTTCCTTCTGGGCCGCACCTACGCCGCTAAGACCTTTACGCACGAGCAGCAGGTCAGCGCGATCGTCGTGTCGTATTACTGGCACTTCGTCGACGTCGTGTGGATCGGCCTGTTCACCACCATCTATCTCATCCATTAGTCAGCATCCATGAGGCAAGGGGACGCGAGAGTGAGCTGGTTTAACGCCAGGCGCAGGCGCCCGGTCGCCGGCTACACGGCACTGCTGCTCGGGCTCGTCGTGGCCGGCCTGCTCTACGGAGCCTTCAGCCACACTGGCGGCACCGCGCAGGCGTCGGCGCCTGCCGCATCGCAATCGGACATCAGCACGGGCCAGGACTTGTTCGAGTCGAACTGCTCGAGCTGCCACGGCCTGGAGGCGCAGGGCAGCACGCAGGGCCCGAACCTGATCGGCGCGGGCGCGGCGGCCGTCGACTTCCAGATGTCCACCGGCCGCATGCCGGCCAAGGAGGTCGGGGCGGAGAACGAGCGCAAGCCGCCGGAGTTCACCGCGCAGCAGATCTACCAGATCGCCGACTACATCGCCTCCCTCGGCGGCGGGCCCGCGATCCCCGACGCCCAGCAGGTGTCCACGTCCGGAGCGGACACCACGCTCGGGGAGCAGCTGTTCAGCACCAACTGCGCGCAGTGCCACGGCTTCGCCGGGTCCGGCGGCGCGCTCACCTACGGCAAGGACGCGCCGCCGCTGACCGAGTCGACGCCGACGCAGATCTACGAGGCGATGCTGACCGGACCCGAGGCGATGCCGGTGTTCGCCGACGGCTCGATCAGCCCGTCGGCCAAGCGCGACATCATCGCCTACATCACGCAGACCCGGGTCGAGCCCAATCCCGGCGGCTTCTCGCTCGGCCGCACCGGTCCCGTGACCGAGGGCCTGGTGATCTTCCTGGGCGGGATGGGCTTCCTTGTGATCATCGCCATGTGGATTACCGCCAAGCGGCGTGATCCAAGCACGACGCGGACGGAGTAGTAGGAATCATGAGCGACATGGAAGAGACCGAGGGCTCCGAGGGCCAGGTGACGCCCCGGCGGCGGGTCATCGGCACTCCCCCGCCGGCGCCGCGCCTGCTCGGGTCGACCCCTGTCGCCGAGGACGGTGACAGCGAGGCGGGCCGGATCAGCGACGAAAAGGGCACTGGGGAGCATTTCCGCGGCCAGCTGCCGGTGGACCCGGCCAGCGAACAGCACGCCAAGCGGGCCGAGAAGGTGGTCGCGGCCTGTTTCATCTTCGCGTTCATCGCGGGCTGCGGCTTCATCGCCGCCTACGTCGGCCTCGGCGTCCACTCGGTCGACAAGACCCTCCGCTCCAACCTGGCCCTGGGCACCTCGCTAGGTGTCACGCTCTTCGCCCTCGGCCTCGGCATGCTGCTCTGGGTGCGGCACCTGATGCCGGACGTGGAGGTGATCGAAGAGCGGCACGAACTGCGCTCGGACGACGTGGACAGGGAAGCCTTCAAGGAGACCTTCATCCAGGGCTCCGAGTACAGCCAGGTCGTCAAGCGGCCGCTGGTCCGGCGCACTCTCCTGCTCGGCACGCTGCCGCTGGTTGCCGCCCCGTTGGTGCTGCTCCGCGACCTGGGCCCGCTGCCGGGCACCTACCTGCGGCACACGGTGTGGAGCCCGGGGCGGCGGCTGCTCGTCTTCGGCACCAACACGCCGATCACCCCGGCCGAATTCAGCGCGCCGGGGAGCATGATCACGATCGTGCCTGAGGGCTACACCGACGACCCAGATGAACTGGTCAAGGCGGGGGTCATCCTGATCAAGTTCCGCCCGGGCGAGCTGCAGATTCCCACCAGAACGCAGGGAAGTACGCTGATAGGCACGATGAACTGGACCGTGGATAACATCGTGGCCTACTCCAAGATCTGCACGCACATCGGCTGCCCGGTGGCGCTGTACGAGCAGACCACGCACCACATCTTGTGCCCCTGCCACCAGTCCACGTTCGACGCGGCCACGGGTGCGACCGTGATCTTCGGCCCGGCGGCGCGGCCGCTGCCGCAACTGCCGATGACCACCGACGCGGAGGGTTACCTGGTCGCCAAGAGCGACTTCACCCAGCCGGTCGGACCAAGCTTCTGGGAGCGCGGATGAGTACCGGTAACCTCGAGGTTCCGAAGCCGCTGAGCGGTACCGGTGGCTGGCTAGATGACAGGTTCCACGGGGCGCGCGGCTTCCGCGTGCTCATGCGCAAGGTCTTTCCTGACCACTGGTCATTCATGCTCGGCGAGATCGCGCTGTGGTCGTTCGTCATCCTGCTGCTGACTGGGACGTTCCTCTCGCTGTTCTTCGTCCCGTCGATGAACGAAGTGGTCTACCACGGCTCGTACACCAAGCTCAACGGCATCCAGATGAGCGAGGCGTACCAGTCGACGCTGAACATCAGCTTCGACGTCCGGGGCGGTCTGCTGATGCGGCAGATCCACCACTGGGCCGGGGACCTGTTCATGGCCTCGCTCATCATCCACATGCTGCGGATATTCTTCACCGGCGCCTACCGCAAGCCGCGCGAGGTCAACTGGCTGATCGGCGTCGTGCTGTTCACGCTGGGGCTGCTCGAGGGACTGTTCGGCTACTCGCTGCCCGACGACCAGCTGTCCGGGGCCGGCCTGCGGATCCTCGAGGGCGTCCTGCAGGGCATCCCCATCGTCGGCACCTACCTGGCGTTCTTCCTGTTCGGCGGGCCGTTCCCCGGTCATGACATCGTGCCAAGGCTGTACATCCTGCACGTGCTGCTGATCCCTGGCATCCTGCTGGGGCTGATCACCGCGCACTTGTTCATCATGTTCCACCAGAAGCACACGCAGATGCCGGCCAAGGGGAACACCGAGAAGAACGTCGTCGGGCAGCCGTTCTTCCCGTACTTCCTGGCCAAGGGCGGGGCGTGGTTCTTCTTCATCTTCGGCGCGCTGGTCGTGCTTTCGACCTTCGCCGAGATCAACCCGGTATGGCTGTACGGGCCGTACACGCCGCTGGCGATCTCGTCGGCGTCACAGCCCGACTTCTATATGGGCCTGCTGGAAGGCTCGCTGCGCATCATGCCCGCGTGGGAGATCAACGGCTTCGGGCACACGCTGACGCTGAGCGTGCTGATCCCGGCCCTGCTGCCGCTGGGCCTCGTGCTTGGCGGCGCGGCATTCTGGCCATTCTTCGAGCAGTGGGCGACCGGGGACAAGTCCTACCACAACATCAACGACCGACCGCGGAACGCTCCGGTGCGCACCGCGACCGGCGTGGCGGTGATCACGTTCTACGGCGTCATGTGGGCCGAGGGCGCCAACGACGTTCTCGCCGACAAGTTCCAGATACCGCTGTACACGATTACCTGGATCGCGCGAGTGCTGGTCTTCGTCGGGCCCGCGATCGCCTACTTCGCCACCAAACGCATCTGCCTGGGCCTGCAGCGTAAGGACAAGCAGATGCTGCTGCACGGCTACGAGTCGGGCATCATCAGGCAGATGCCCAACGGCGAGTTCATCGAGGTCCACAAGCCGCTGTCCGAGGACGCCCGGGCGGTGCTCGAGTCGAAGGCGATGCCCGCGCTGCTGCCGGCACCAGGCTCCGAGGACACGAACGGCATCCCCGCGCCCAGCGGACGCGGTGTTCTCGGCAAGGCCAGGGCGCGGGCTAACCGTGCCTTTGCCGAGACCATCGTGGTCGAGACCAACGGGCACGGCAACGGGCACAGCGTCGGCAACGGGCACGCGGCCGCGGTCGAGGCGGGCGATGGGAACGCCCTGGTCGGATCGCCTCCGGCCGGGACGCTCCCAGACGGTACCGACGGCGTGCCTGAGGATCCTGCTGGTTCCTGAACCTGCGTACTGTACGGGCCGCCACCCCCCAGGTCGGGGGTATTGGGGTTGGCGGCCCGTACTGCATCCCCTTAGGCAGGGTCACCCTTGAGGGTGAAGGACGACAGCAGGTTGACCGCCACGGCCAGCGCCGCCACGGTCACGATGGCTCCCATCACCACCGATGTGACCACGCTCAGGCCCGCGTTCAGGCCGGGGTCGTTCGCGATCCCATTGGCGATGCCGAGACCGTAGTGGCTCACCGACAGCAGCCGGGCCCCGCTGACGAAGTTGGCCAGCAGGGTCTCCCAGATCAGCACGTACAGCAGGCCCACCGCGATGGCCCGGGTCGTCGCCACCGAGACCATCACGAAGATCGCGTTGTAGATGAGCGAGCCGGCCAGCGCCCCGACGAACAAGCCGAGCGCGAACCTGCTCCCGTTGATCGCCACCCCCTGGGTCACGAGGGTCAAGCCGGGACCGGCGTGAACCTGGGCCGGGGGGGCGTTCCCGCCGCCTGATATCAGGGCGGCGATGAGCTCGGGGACCGCCGCGAAGATCATCGTCAGCCCGGTCGCGACGACGAACTTCGTCACGATCACGGACGACCTGCGGACCGGGGTGGCCAGCAAGTGGATGATGCTGCCGTCGTCGATCTCGGCGCCGAGCACGCTGGTGCCGATGATCAGCGCGGTGAGCGGCAGCAGCACGGAGAAACCGAACGTGCCGAGCACATGCGATGGCCAGGGCCTCGACGGCGGCCGCGAGACCTTGAGCGCGACCGTGAACAAGATCAGGATCAGGGCGGGGAGCGCGAAAAGCAGCGCTCGCTTACGGCCCAGGGTGGCGCGGAGCGTGACCCCGGCCACCGTCGGGTTGAACAAGCCAGACATGTCATGCGCTCCTCAGCTGGAGGCTTCGTTGGAGACCAGGTAAGCGAAGACGCTTTCCAGGGATTCGTCGGTAGGCAGCACCTCACGCAGCCTGATGTCGCGGTCGCGGGCCAGCACGGCGATATCACGGCAGAACGCGCCGTAGTCCGAGGTCCGCACCTGCAGGCCGTGGCCGGTCAGTTCTACTGCCGTCACGGCCGGGCGGCCGATCAAGGTGCCGCCGAGCAGCCGGTCGTCGGAGGAGCGCACCGTGAACACGTGCGGCCTGCTCGTCATCAGCCGCCGGATCGCGCGGAAATCGCCGGAGGCGGCCAGACGGCCGGCCACCACCACCTGGATGGTGCCGGACAACCGCTCGACTTCCTCCAGGATGTGCGAGCTGAACAGGATCGTCCGGCCCTCGCTGCCGAGCTTGTCGAGCAGGTCCATCATGTGCAGGCGCTGGCGCGGGTCCATCCCGTTGAACGGCTCGTCGAGCAGCAGGACCTCCGGGTCGTGCACCAGCGCCGCCGCCACCTTGATCCGTTGGCGCATGCCCTTGGAGTAGGTGGCGATCTTGCGGTCGGCCGCGTCGGCCATGTCGAGCATGTCGATCGCCCGCGCCGTCGCGGCGCCGGAATCCGGGAGCTCGTGCAGCTTGGCGGTGGCCATGATGAACTGCCTGCCGGTCAGGAAGGAATACACCGAATCCCGTTCCGGGACCAGGCCGATGACGCGATAGATAGCCGCGTTGCGCCAGCTCGGCCTGTCAGCGACGGTGAGCTCACCGCGGGACGGCGGCAGGAAGCCGGCCATCATGTGCAAGAGGGTCGATTTACCTGCGCCGTTGGGTCCGAGCAGGCCGGTCACCCCCGGCCCGATGGACATGGTGACGTCGTTGACCGCCACCACGTTGCCGTACCAGCGGGAGACGTTGCGCAATTCGATGCTCATGACTGGCTCACCTTCCGGTACCTCGCGGCCAGGCCCCCGAGGCTGGCCGCGAGCACGATCACCGCGAGTATCCCGTAGAGCGGGCCGAAATGACCGGGATCGGCGTCGATCCCTGGTGAGGTGCCGCCGAGCCAGATCCGCACCCCGTCCAGGATGGTGAACGGGCTGAACAGCCCGGCGATCCGCGCCCCGGTCGAGGTGGCGGTCGTCCCCCCTTCTGACTGGATCAGCAGCAGGGACAAGACGAAAGTGAGTACGCAGGTGATCGCGACGATCCCGGTGGAGTAAGCGCGCCGGCCGGTGAGGGACGCGAGGACCAGGCCGATCGCCGCCATCAGCACGGCCCACATCAGGCCCACGCCGAGGCCGGGGATCAGCGCCCTGGTCTGGTCCCAGACGACGTGGCCGCCCTTGGCCGAGGCAATCGTGCCGACATACAGGATGACCAGCGGTATCTCGATCAGGACCAGGAGCGCCGCGGTGAGCGCGAGGTACTTGGCGAGCGGGTAATCCCCGCGCCGCAGCGGCCGGCAGAAATACAGCGGCAGGACGCGGTTGCGCAGGTCACGGGAGACCAGCTCGGGTGCCTGGGCGGCGATGAAGATGGTGACCACGGCGACCCGCAGGCTCGGCACGTAGACGTCGTAACCGAAGAGCCGCGCGTTGCCGCGGGCCACCGCGAACGCGTTCACCAGGGCCGGCAGGCACATGGCGACCAGCGCGAGCACCGGGATGATCTTGCCTTTGGCGCCCCGGCCGAGGCCGAACGAGGAGCGGAAACTGTGCCAGGCCAGCGCCCTGACGATTTGCGGGCGGCCCAGCCTGGGGCCGTCGTATCCGCGATAGCCGAGATCGTGGATGACGCTGGCCTGCCCCGCGGGGGCTGGTGAGGTGGGGGCTGGTGAGGTGGGGGCTGGTGAGGTGGGGGCCTGATCAGGCATGAGGCACCTCTTCTTCGTCGCGGAACAGCTCCTCCACCTGATGCCGCCGTTGCTCAAGCCGGCACAGCGGCAAGGCGAGGCCCGCCACGCAGTCGCGCACGACGTCGTAGGTATCGTCACCGCCGAGCGGGACCAGCAATGTCCTGGCCTGGACGGTGGACGTCAGGCCGTGCCCCGCCAGCTCCGCCTGCAGCTGGGCCAGGCCCTCCTCGACCTCGACCGCGAGCACCTGGCTCATCTGGGTGAAGCTGGTGATCGTGTCGGCGCGCAGCAGCCGTCCGGCTTCGATGGCGACCAGATGGTCACAGATACGCTCGATTTCACCGAGCAGGTGCGAGGCCACCACGATCGAGATGCCGAACTCCACCCCGATCCTGGCGATCAGCTCGAGCATCGCGGTGCGGCCGGCCGGGTCCAGCCCGTTGGTCGGCTCGTCAAGCAACAGCAGCTTGGGGGCGCCGACCAGCGCCTGGGCCAGTTTCACCCGCTGCTTCATGCCGGTCGAATAGGTGCCGATCTGGCGGTACCGTTCCTCGTGCAGCCCGACGTGACGCAACGATTCGGCCGCGCGTTCCTTGGCTACCGTGGGCGGCAAGCCCGACATCCGGCCCAGGTGGGTCACGAACTCGGTGGCGGTCACATCGGACGGCAGGCAGTCATGTTCCGGCATGTAGCCCAGCAGCGTCCTGATCGTCTCGCCGTCGGTTTTGCAGTCGTGGCCGAGCACCTTGGCCTGGCCTTTGGTGGGCGGCAGGAGGCCGAGCAATATTTTGATCAACGTGGACTTACCTGCGCCGTTGGCGCCGACGAGGCCGGTAACGCCGGGCGCGACGTCGACGGACAGACCGTCGAGCGCGGTCACGGGCCCCGGGTACACCTTGGTCAGCCCCCGGGTCTCGATGACGGCGCCAGCCTCGGTCTGCGGGACTTGGATGGATGGCATGGTCCTTAACCTGTCAGCGCGCGGCCCGTACGTCATCACCCCCCAGAGTGAAGTGCCGGCCGGGCCGGATCTGGCCAAGGACCCGCGGCGTACGCCTGCAGGATGACGCTCTGAGCGGCGAACGCGGTTACGGTAGGGTGGTGCGCACCATCTCGGACGGTCCGGCCGCACGTCAGCGGCCGCCGCTGACGATGCGGCTCAGTCCCCGGCACTGGACCGCACTGGATTACGTGGTCGGCGCGGTGTTCGGCGTGATCTTGTTCACGTCGATCAGGCGCAGCGTCGTCCTGGCCGTGGGCGGCCCTTACGGCGCGCTGCCCTATCGTCCGCTCGCGCTGGCCTGGCCGCTCGCCATGTTCCTGGTGTTCATGGCGGTCATCGCGGTGGCGCTGCGCCGCCGCCAGCCCTCCCTCATGCTCGGCGTGCTGCTGGCAGGCTCGCTGGTCGTCACCATGCTGACCGGACCGGACAACGGCGGCCTGACCTACTTCCTGCCCGTTGCCTACGTGCTCTACCTGGTCGCGGCGACTTACGAGCGCAGGCGGGCCGCGGTGCGGGTGCTGGCCGCCGTGTTCGCCACCCTGGTCGCCGACGCGGTGATCATGTCCCTGGCCGGTGGCGGATACTTCCTGCGCGGCGGCCTGGTGTCCGTTGCGCTGTGCGTGATCATCGCCTGGTTCACCGGCTACATCGTCCGGCAGCGGCGTCAGTACGCGGTCCGGCTGCAAGACGAGGCGGCGAGCAAAGCGGTCACGGAGGAGCGCCTGCGCATCGCGCGGGAACTGCACGACGTGGTGGCTCACAGCATGAGCGTCATCGCCGTCCAGGCAGGCTACGGGCAGTACGTCATCGACACCCAGCCCGGCGACGCGCGCAACGCCCTCGGCGCCATCCAGGCGACCAGCCGGGAGGCTCTGGACGAGATGCGCCGGATGCTCGGAGCCTTGCGCCAGGCGGACCAGGCCGGCCGGCCTGGCGTGGCCGGGCAGGACGGGCAGGACGGGCAGGACCGGCAGGACGGGTCGGGCGTCCCTGGCGGATCGGCCGCGGCGGCTCAGGGGCCGGGTCACCGGGCCGGGGACGCGGAGGGCGCGCCGCTGTTCCCCGCCCCGGGCCTAGCCCACCTGGACCGGCTGCTTTCACGCACCGCCAGCGCAGGCGTCCAGGTGGACATGACGTGCTGCGGGCAGCCCGGAGAACTACCCGCAAGCATCGACATGTCCGCCTACCGGATCGTGCAGGAAGCACTGACGAACGTGGTCAAGCACGCGCAGACGAGTTCGTGCCGGGTCCTCATCGGCTACGGCCGCGACGAGCTGATCCTGGAGGTCACAGACAACGGCGCCGGCGCGCCGGCGATGGCCGGCATCGGCCTGCCGGCGATGGCCATGGCCGGATCGGTCAGCCCGGGTCCCGACGGAGCCGGTGCGGCCGGCCTGCGAGGAAACGCCCTGGCGGCGGGCGGCTACGGGCTGGCGGCGGCCAGCCACGGGCTGACCTCCGGCGGCCACGGCATCATCGGGATGCGCGAGCGGGTGATGCTGCTCGGCGGCGAGTTCAGCGCCGGCCCGCGGCCCGGCTACGGCTTCCAGGTTGTCGCGCATATCCCCATGACCACGGGCGACTCCTGATGGCGCAGCCCGTACCGGAAACCGGCCGGGCCGAGGCGGGCGCACTGCGGGTGGTGGTCGCCGACGATCAGGCCCTGGTCCGGGTGGGGTTCTGCGGGATCATCGCCGCGACGCCTGGCTTCGTCGTGGTGGGCGAGGCCGGCAACGGCGCGGAGGCGGTGGAAGCGGCGCGGCGCGCCAAGCCCGATGTCATCCTGATGGACGTGCGGATGCCGGTGATGGACGGCATCGAGGCCACCCGGCGGATCACCGAGAGCACCGACGTGCGCGCGCTCATCTTGACCACCTTTGACCTCGACGAGTACGTCTTCGCCGCGCTGCGGGCCGGGGCCAGCGGTTTCCTGCTCAAGGACACCGTGCCCGCCGAGCTGCTCAACGCCATCCGGGTGGTGGCCGCAGGCGACGCGCTGCTCGCGCCGAGCGTCACCCGCCGCCTGATCGGCGAGTTCGCCCGCACCCGCGGCACCGGAACCTGGCCGGTCGCGGGCCAGGACACCGACCCGACGGCCCGGGCCGGCGCGGCCAGCCGCGACGGCGGCAGCCAG